>ERZ773021.75-NODE-75-length-91209-cov-8.43045_pt1 | contig 91209 bp, 76 predicted proteins | sample MGYA00511668_ERZ773021 | MGnify/ENA primary metagenome ERZ773021 (study PRJEB29015, sample SAMEA2737961) | human oral metagenome | biome: human oral; feature: human-associated habitat; material: dental | place: China | collected 2032 ...
ATTCTAATGTTGTATCTTTTACTAATTTATTATTTTCTTTTCTAGCTTTTTTAAAATCTGTACGTATTTGATTTATTGAAGAATTTATTTGATTAACCTGATTTTTAATACCTGATTCTTCACTTGCCCCAAATATATTAATCGCAGTAAAAATCATACCTGTCATTAAGAAACTTATTAACGCAGAATCAGTATATTTAAAATCTTTCGTTCTTTTCGCAAATGCACGCAAATCTTGCGAAATTTTTCTAAGATTATTTGTCATAAACATGTTCTCCTTTTAGATTTTTTTGTGATACTTCTCTTTAATTATTCCTCTGAAATAATAATTTTTTCTAATTTTTACTTAAACCAGTATTATAATTTCAAAGTTTATTTAAAAAAATATAAATTTTAAATATATCAAAAAGTATTTTTTTAAAGTGTGATTTTTAGTGATTTTAGTGATTCAAAACTTTAATAATTTTATACTCTAAATTAATTGATTATTTTAAACATTTATATTTTTTATGCACTATGATTTTTATAATACTTAGTTAAAACTAAAAAATTAAGAATTTGATTCAGAAAAGTTACATTATTTTAACTAATTCTCTATATTAAGAAATGAAGATATATCACGAAAATATATCTTCGTACAAAGGAAATGAGTAAAATCTCTTAGAAATTTTATCACTTTATTAATATATCAAGTTTAAAAAAAAATGTCAATAGTTTTTACAAAAATATATTTTACATAAATTTGTATTAATTATAATTTAAATGTATCTATGAAAAACTATTGTTTTTATTTAATTTTAAAAGAATATTAGAACCTTTAATTTGAATTTCAAGTCAATTAAAATAAAAATATAGTTCCTATTTAATAAATAAAAAACTTCTCAATTTTAATTATTTTAATTGATTTCAACTACAATTTCAAGATTCTTCTTTACAAATTCTATATTAATTTTTAAAACTTTTTCATGATTCTAACATTTTAGTCTATTCACATAATTCTTATCTTTTATCTTTTTAAATTCCTTTTATTTCTGTTCTTATGTTTTTAAACTCTATTTTTCAAAAATTCTTAAATTAAAAATAAACCTATTTTCTCTCATTTTCATACTTTAAATATAAAACCAGATTCCTACATATGTTTTTACTATTTTTAAATATATACTCGAACCCATTCAGAATTAAACTGCTAGAAATTATATAATTTAGGGTTTGAGTGAAATAGTCATAATTTTTGAGTTCTGTTTTAAACTAGTTTTACTATAATATTCTTCATATATAGTTTTTAAAAAAATATTCAAAACAGTTCTATGTTTAAAATTTCTAAAATTAATCTGATTTTTCAATAAAATATTAACTTATAACTATCTCTATAATAATGTAATTTAACTAAATATTTTTTTACTAATAAGTATTTATAGTATTGTCTCCAAATTTTTTACAAAAAACAAATTTAAGAATATAAAAATATTTTTTTATTGAATTATTTAAATCATAAATGTTTTTCGATAGTTTTATGAATTATTACAAATATTTTTATTTTTTATACAAAACTATTCTAAAAATAATAAAAAAAACATAATCCTAAATCTTTGAATTTCCATTATCAAATTTTTTAGACTATGTTTTGATTATGTTTTAATTTTGTGATTCTAAAATATATCTTTATCAGACAATTTTGCATCTTTTGTTTTAAACATCTCTAACAATTTTTCCACTGTCAATCTTTTCTTTTCTTCACCTTTTATATCAAAAATTATCTCTCCCGCATGAAGCATAATAAGTCTATTTCCATAAGTTATGGCATCTTGCATATTGTGAGTTATCATAAGGCTTGTTATATTATTTTTTTCAATAATTTCCTTTGTTTTTTCCAAAATTATTTCTGAAGTCTGAGGATCAAGCGCCGCTGTATGCTCATCCAGCAGTAATATATCCGGACGGTTTAAAGTTGCCATTATTAACGACAAGCATTGTCTTTGACCACCAGATAGCAGTCCTACCTGTGTAAATAATTGATTTTCCAGTCCAAGTCCTAGACTTGCCAATTGCTTTTTATAAAATTCGATATTTTTTACATCTAATCCAAAAGTAAAGTTAAAATGTTTTCCTTTATTTTTAGCCATTGACAAATTTTCCAGCACTGTCATTGATGGAGCTGTTCCCATTGTTGGATTTTGGTAAACTTGTGAAATCCATTTTGCTCTTTTATGCTGTTCTACATTTGTTATATCGTTCCTGTTTAAAACAACATTCCCTCCATCTGGTATGATTTGTCCATTTAATACATTCAAAAGTGTAGACTTTCCAGCACCGTTACTTCCAATAATTGTTATAAAATCACCATCATTTATTGTAAAATTCAAGCCTTTAAATACTTGTTTTTCTGTTCCCAGTTCAGAGAAGAAAGTTTTATGTAAATTTTTTAATTCTATCATTAATTTGTCTCTCCCTTCTCAATTAATTTTACTTTTTTCTTACCTTTTTTAGTTTTCTGAATCAACTCATTCCATAGGATTACTGCAAGAATTATCGCTGTTATAACTTTTACATCTGTTGGCTTAACTTCCAGTATCTTTATAACATTATCACTAAAATGAAGTCCTTCATACATATTTCTTGTCCAGCTGTTTGACATCAAAGCTAGATTTATTATGAAATAGTACATTAAAGATCCAATTGTAACAATGGAAATTTCGTTTATTACTTGTGATTTTTTCAATACTCCAAGTCCTAAAATAATTGCCGCAAGACCAATAACAATTGTTCCTACTCCAGACTGCAAATCTGCAACTTTAATATTTTGTGCAAATAATGCACCTGCTAATGCCACAACTCCATTTGCCAGCATTAATCCAAATATTTTTAGCCTTTTTTCATTTACCCCAAGACTTACTACAAGCTGCTCATTATTACCTAATGCTCTTAATGCAAATCCAAATTTTGATGTTAAGATATAATCGATAATCATTTTTATAATAAATGCGATAAGTATTGTAAGCATAAGTTTGATATCTTTTGTATTTGTAACATAAATTATGAGTCCAATTACAAAAATAGTATAAACAGCAAGACTTCTAATCATATATTTATTTTCTTTAATTTTATAGTCATAAAGCCCTTTCAATACAAGTAAAATTACAAATATAATTGAAAAAGGTATAAAGTTTTTTTCATAAGAAATTATTTCATAAATACTTCTTTCCGGCGATATAAATACATTAGGCATTCCAACAATTCTGGAATTTATACTATAAAGCCCCGTCATTACTAAAATTCCTGAAAGTAGTCCGTTAATTTTTAAATAAACGTGCAAGGCTCCTGTCACATATCCTGCAATCATTCCACATATAACTGCGAGAATCAGTCCCATAATCGGACTTGTTATTCCAAAAAAACCATTTTTAGAAAGTGCAAATGCCGCAAATACAAATCCTCCAAGTGGAAATGTTCCATCCACCGACATATCTGGGAAATCAAGTATTTTATAAGTCAAATACACTCCCATAACCATTATCGAATATATAAATCCAGTTTTAAAAGCCTCTGGAAGACTTTGTAAAAATACTAATAATTCATTCATTTAACTTTTTTCTCTCTTTCTTTTCTGTTCTCTCCATTTAATTTATTATTTATTTTCCTACAAATTCAGCTCCATTAAACAATGGATTTTTTATATCCAATCCCAATGCCTGTGCTGTCTTCTGATTTACATACAGTTTCATTTGTTTTGAAGTTTCAAAAGGAATTTGAGAAACAGGTTTTCCTTTAAGAATTTCGATTGCCATTTCTCCAGTACGTTTTCCTAATGCATAATAGTCCAGTCCCATTGTAAACAATGCTCCTAGTTCCACAGAAGAGTTTTCACTTGCAACTACAGGCTTTTTAGCCGAAATTGCTTCCGAAGTGATAAGGTTTGCTCCTGATACAACAAGATTATCTGTTGGTAAGTATAGTGCGTCAGTTGCTCCCAATAAATTTTTAGTAGCCTGTGCTAATTCACCAAAGTTGCTTATTCCTTGAAGGACAATTTCTATATTTTTTTCCTTAGCAACTTTTTGAATTTCTTGAACTTGCACAACTGAATTTTGCTCCGATGGATTATAGAGAACTCCAACTTTTTTTACATCAGGTTTTATTTTTAAAAGTAAATCTAGTTGTCCTGCTATATTTTCGACTTTATCACTTGTTCCCGTTACATTTGGATTCAAAAGTTTTGCGCTTGCAGGATCAGTTACCGCTGAAAATAGAACCGGTATGTCTGAAATATTGTTTACCAATGCTTGTGCAGACGGTGTTGCAATACCAAATACTAAATCTTTTTTATCTGCTTTATAATTTGTGGCAATAAGATTAGCATTTGTTACTTCCCCATTTGCATTCTTTTCATCAAAATCAGCATTTATTCCAGCTTCCTTGAACGCATCTTCAAATCCTTTCTTTGTCAAGTTAAGTGATGGATGTTCCATAAATTGAGTTATTCCGATTTTATAGCTTTGTTTATTTCCAGATGATTGTGAATCTTTATTTCCACTCACTGTATCGTTGCTGTTTCCACATGACAGCATTAACATACTTATCATTATTAACAGTATTTTTTTCATTCTTTTTCCTTTCTTTCTTAAACATATTTATTTTTTATAAATTTTATTGAACCAGCTTAGCTTTGGATTTTACATCTTCAGGTAATGAAATTCCAAGTGCTGCAAGTGTTTTTGCATTTACTACAATTTCATTAAGAGGCATAGTCTTAAATTTAATTTCATTCGGCTTTTTGCCATTTTTCAAAATATCAATTGCCATTTTACCAGCTTCTTTTCCTATTTCGTAATAACTAACACCTTGTGTAATCAAAGCACCACCTTTTACATGAGCCGCTTCACCACCAAATACTATTTTTTTAGCAGTAGTTGCTTTTTCTGTAATCAGGCTTACTACTGATGCTACAAGATTGTCTGTTGGCAAATAAACTGCATCTGCTTCTCTTACAAGGCTATCTGCTGCCTGTGGTATTTCATTTGCCTGAACAATACTTTTTTCAACCACATTGATTCCTAATTCTTTTGCCGCTTTTTTCAAATCTTCCACTTGAATTTTTGAATTTTGCTCTGATGAATTATAAATTACTCCTACTGTTTTTATATTAGGACTTATTTTTTTGAGTAGTTCTAATTGCTGTTTTACATCCATTCTATCACTTACGCCAGTCACATTATCTTTTAAAATCCCAGCAGCCTGTGGATCTGTAATCGCTGAAAATACAACTGGTATTTCATTCGTTGCCTGTGAAGCTGGCTGAGCTGCATTTGTCGCAATTGCAAAAATCAAGTCTTCTTTTGAACTAACAAAGTTATTAGCAATCAAATTTGCATTAGCTGTTTCTCCATTGGCATTTTTCTCATCAAAATCAGCCTCAATCCCTGCCTCTTTAAAAGCATCCTTAAATCCTTCTCTTGCACTGTCAAGTGCTGGATGTGATGCAATCTGTGTAATTCCAATTCTATACTTCTTAGAGCCTGTACCAGCTCCATCACTACTTTTACTTCTACTTCCAGAATTACCACAACTCAAAATCATAAGTGCCAAAGCACTCATCAAAATCAATAATTTTTTCATCAATTTTTCCTCTCTTTCCTACTATCCTACAAATTTCCCCAAAACATTCAAAATAATTTTCAAATATATTTTTAAAGTTTTGAGTTAACAAAATATTATCCTCTCAACTAATTTTGGATAATATTTTTTTCCTACTATGAAATAATAACATTTTTTTCTCTTTAAAGCAATATTATTATTTCCTTTATAACAAATTTTTTTGATTTATTTTTTGCTTTTTCTCTCCAAACATTTTATACTAAACCCTTTTTGAAAATAGAAATAAATTTTTATAACAGGGATATTTGTTAAGCTAATTTATAATTATTAAACTAATCACTATATTTTTTCTTTTTTATTTTCGTAGGATTGCTCATTGCCGCAAATCCTTATCTTGCAATAAAGATTTATCCTGAGAATCAAAATGTATGGCAAGATTGCTACGCAACACCTATGGCTAGACTACGACTTTTATTTGCCCAACTCCGAAACTCCTCCTTTCAGTCGTCAGACAGTCGTAGTTGAACAAATAAAAGCTCCGTCGGTTTATTTAGACTAAAAATCATATTTTAAATTATTTTGAAATGTTGAATTTTTATCCTATGTTGAAAAAGTTTATAATAATTTCATTATTTAAATGGAGTTTAGTATAATATCCCTGTAAAAATTAGATTAATATAATTAAAATAAAATGATATAAAAAAACTATCTTGAAAAAACAAATAATCTTCAAGATAGCTTTAATTTATAAAAAATAAAATATTTTATTATTTAGCGCCAGCAACTTTATCAGCTAATTTTTTTCCAACTTTGAATTTTACAACTTTTTTAGCTTTTATTTTGATTGGTTTACCAGTTGATGGATTTCTCCCTTCTCTAGCAGCTCTCTTTTTCACTTCAAAAGTTCCCCAACCTACAAATTGGATAGTTTCACCTTTTACTAAAAATTCTTCTGTTGTTCCTAAAAAAGCGTTAACTAATTCTTCTGCTCTTTTTTTAGTTTCTCCTGTTGCTTTTGCATAAGCATCTACAAATTCTTTTTTTGACATTGTATCTCCTCCAAATTTAAATTTATAAACTAAATCATTTACTATATATTACCACATTTTCAGCATTTGTCAAGGTTTCTTAAAATTAAAACTTAACTTTTTATAATTTTCTACTTACTTTTCTTTCTTGAAATTAGCTTTATTACTTCATTAACTGCGAATGGTATTAGTGCAAACAGCAAGACAATATCCCAATTTTCAAATGAAATTTTTGTTACTTTAAATACTTGTGCAATTGGTCCGAACGAAGTCAATCCTATTTGTAATGCAATTCCAATTATAATTGAATAAATTAAATATTTATTCTTGAAAATTCCAATTTCAAATATTGTTTTTTGGCTATTTCTCATTGTTAACGAATAAAATAACTGTGATACTGTAAGCACGATAAACGCCATTGTTCTACCTTGTGTCAAGGCGTGTTTTGCAGCTTCGTTTCCTGCTTTTGCCATTGTTTCCAATTGTCCAAGATTTCCAATCATTCCAGTTTCATTAATTCCGATATAAAATGCTGCCAATGTTAAAAATCCAATTAATGTCCCACCAATTACTGCACGCATTCCTGCACCTTCCGAAAAGAAACTTTCCTTAGGATTTCTTGGAGAGCGTTTCATTACATCTTTATCCCCTGGATCAATTCCAAGTGCTAATGCAGGTAATGTATCAGTAACTAGATTTACCCATAATAGCTGTGTTGCAACTAATGGCAAGTCCCAATTCAACAATGTTGATAAGAAAATACAAATTATTTCTCCCAAATTACATGAAAGTAAGAATATGATAGTTTTTTTGATATTATTATAAATATTTCTTCCTTCTTCAATCGCATGAACAATCGTAGTAAAGTTGTCATCAGTCAAAATCATATCACTTGCACCTTTTGAAACATCAGTTCCTGTAATTCCCATAGCAACACCAATATCAGCAAATTTAAGCGACGGAGCATCATTTACTCCATCTCCTGTCATTGAAACAATATTACCTTTTTCCTTAAATGCTCTTACGATTTTTACCTTATGTTCAGGTGATACTCTTGCAAAAACTCTATATTTGCTAATATTTTCAGAAAATTCCTTATCTGAAAGCTCATCAATTTCAGCACCAGTCAAACTTTGACTTATATCTGTAGCAATTCCTAATTCTTTCGCAATAGCAACTGCTGTATTCTTATGATCTCCTGTAATCATAATCGGAGTAATTCCAGCATTTTTAGCTTCTGTTATCGAATCTTTAACTTCCGTTCTTGGAGGATCAATCATTCCGACAATTCCAACTACAACCAGCTCTTTTTCCATTTCCTCTAGAGAAATTACAGTATCCACATCTTTAAAAGCTACTCCCAGCACACGAAGTGCATCATCAGACATTTCTGTTGCAGCTTTTAATATTTTTTCTTTCATTTCCTCAGTCAATGCAACAACTTTTCCATCCACTAAAATTTTATCTGCTCTTACTAGAATATTGTCAATAGCACCTTTTGTATGAACTCTATACTTGCCATCCCCTTCTTCATTTAATGTTGACATTAATTTTCTATCTGAATCAAATGGATTTTCGCCTACTCTTTTATACTCTGCATTCAATGTATTTTTCTCAAGATTAAATCTATCTCCCAGTACAACCAATGCTACTTCTGTTGGATCTCCAATATCCTGTCCACTGTCAATTGAAGCGTCTGAACAAAGAACAAACGAACGGATTAACTCAGTTTCATCCTTATTTGCTACAAAATCTCTGCCTTCTGAAGGTATATCCCTTAAATTATCAAGTGTATAAGTTTTTACAACTGTCATTTTATTTTGAGTCAATGTTCCTGTTTTATCTGAACAAATTATATTTACTGCTCCCAATGTTTCCACAGCAGGCAATTTTCTTACAATTGCATTTTTCTTTGACATTTTATTTACACCCATCGCAAGCACAATTGCAACAATTGCAACAAGCCCTTCGGGAATCGCGGCAACTGCCAAACTTATTGATGTCATAAACATTTCTAATATAGGACGTTTTTGAATAATTCCAACAATAAATATTACAGCACAAATTCCCATTGCAATATAACCAAGAGTTTTACCAAGTTCATCCAGTTTTATTTGAAGAGGAGTTAATGTATTTTCATCTTCATCAAGTATTTTTGCAATTTTACCAATTTCTGTTTCCATTCCTGTTGCAACTACAACACCTTCACCACGTCCATAAGTAGCCATGGTTGACATAAATGCCATATTCCCCTTATCTCCAACAGGAATTTTTTCATCTTTGGTAATAAAATCAGCATTTTTTTCACTTGGTACTGATTCTCCCGTAAGTGCTGACTCTTCAATTTGTAAATTGGCACTCTCTATAAGCCTTACATCTGCTGGAATAAATCTACCAGCATCTATTATCAAAATATCTCCTGGAACCAAATCTTCTGAATTAACCTCTATAACTTCTCCATTTCTTCGAACCAAGCTCTTAGGAGTTGTCATTTGCTGCAGTGCCTCAAGTGCCTTTTCAGCCTTAGACTCCTGTACCACTCCAACTATCGCATTTATAAGTACCACTGCCATTATAATCAAAGCATCTGTCCAGCCGTGTTTAATATCCACTATCAGATTTATCACAGCTGCCGCAATTAATACATAAATCAGCATATCCTGAAGCTGTGCAATAAATAATTGCATCAAGGTCTTTTTGGCCTTTCCTTTTAATTTATTCTGCCCATATTTTTCAAGCCTTGCATTTACTTCATCTTTTGTCAATCCAACCTTAGGATTTACATTTAATTCTTTTAAAACTTCATTTTGTGATTTTGTAAACCACATAATTTTTTCACCTCTTTCTGTAATTACATTTACTTTTTTATTTAGATATATAAAATTCGAATATATTTTAAAATTATACTAAAATTAATTTTATAATTTATATATTTTTCATTCTATTAAATAATAGAAATTTACATAAGTTTAGTACATTTTCTATCAGACTCCTTTATATAAAAATATTTCCTATATTATACACTAAAATTAAATTTATTTCACTATAATTCTAAAACTTTTCAAAAAAATTGCCTAATTATTCCAATACTGAAATAACTAGACAATTTATAAAAATATTTTTAATAATACTGGTTATTACTATTTTGTAGTTCTGAATTCAATTCTTCTGTTTTCAAATCTTCCTTCAGCAGTATCATTTGGAGCGATTGGTTCAGATTCTCCTCTTGATTCTACACCTAAGATTCTTGCAGGATTTAATCCAAATTCTAACAATTTATCTCTAACAGCTACTGCCCTTCTCATACCTAAAGCCATATTATAAGCATCTGATCCTTTAGAATCTGTATGTCCTATAATTGTAACTCTCATATCTTGTTGTTCAAGATAATCTTTAAGATTTCTTAACAATTCATAGTATTGTGGTTTAACTACGGATTTATCAAAGTCAAAGTTCAATCTTCCAGAATCAAACACAATTGTTTCATTTTTTGGTGGTTCTGGAGCTGGTTCTGGAACTGGAGCTGGCTCTTCTAACTCAAGAGCGTTAATTCTAATTGTATTTTCTCTCATTTGAGTAGTTGTCAGCCTTCTTGCCATCAATGGTGAAGCAACTAACAACCCTAATGCAATTATTGTTGTTGTTGTTCGTCTACCCATTTTTCAGCCTCTCTTTCTAATGATTTATATTTTTGGCTACCTGGATTTGGTCTGTTTTCATCTAAGTAATCTTCAATATGATTTAATCTAGTTGTATTATAATCTACTAATTTTGCGTTTGTACAAGACAAAGCTCCTAATCCTACTAATAATAATGCTACTTTTTTCATATTTTTATTTCCTTTCTAATTCATCCAAATTTATTTTTTAAATTTTTTAATTTACTCTTATTTCATTTTATCTTGAATAGTGTCTAATCTTTGTTCCATTTGATCTAACATTTCGTTTGTTTTATGAAATTTTTCAATGTTACCGTTAATTTGATCTACTCTTTTTCTAATTCTTTGAATTTCTGCGTCCATCATTTTACTTTCAGACATATTTCCTCTTTGAGTTCTTAAATCTCTTGTTTTTGTTTTTCTTTGTCTAACCGCTTCTCTTGCTTTTTCTGCTCTTTCTTTTGCTTGTAATCTAGCATTTTCTACTTTTTGACGTGCTTCTTCACTCATACCAGGTGTTTCTACAGTTTCTTCAACTGGAACTACTATAACTTCTTCTTCTACAACACCTTTTGCTGCTTCTTTAGCTTGTTGTGCCTGTCTTTGTTTAGCCACTTTGACTAATCTTTGTACTGCGGCATCAGTATTTGTTGGAGCTGAAAATGATACTTGACTCATTGCTAGCACCATTACAGCTGCTAATCCTAATATTTTTTTCATCGATTTTCCTTTCTAACATATTATTTAAAATATTGTTTTGTTTAAAATAACTGAATTAGCTTGTTTTATTTAGCTGTTTTTCTAGTTTTTTTGACACTATTTTTAACACCATCTCTTCCAAGAATGCTGTCAAATTCTCCTAATTCTTTTTCTTCTCTTTGCACACTTCTTACTACTCTTTCATAGAAGTCCACTCTTGTTGCTGCCTTAGCTGCATTGTATTCAAGCTTTTCAATTGGTGATTTAGGTTTAACTCTCTCTTTTTCTTCTACAACACCGTCTTCATCAATTGTTACTATTTTTTCTGTTGTCATTTCACGTTCTTTAGGGGCTTTTATGCTTTTATAGTAATCGTCTCTAGCTTGTCTCAATACTTCCTGTGGAGAAGCTGCCATCATTGGAACAGATAATGCTGCTACTATCCCACACAATAATAATTTTTTCGCTTTCATCTTTTAATTACCATTCCTTTCCATTAATTCATTACTGACAATAATGTTTCCAATTCTATGATTTTTTTCTCTTTTTCTGCTATGCTTTTGTTAATGTTTTTGTAGAGAGTTTCGGTATTGTTTAATATTTTTTTATATTTGTCTCTATGCCATCTTACTTCTGAATCTACTTTTAATTTTTCTAATAATTTTTCTCTACTTGTTTGTTTAGATTTCAAATCTTCTACTTCAGCTTCCAATTGTGCTTTTTGCTGTCTATATCTTTCTTTTTGTGCTTCTTCTTTTTTGATTAATTCATTGAATTGGTTTTCAATTGAACTTAAGCTACTTTCTAAGCTCTTTTTTTCAGCAGAGAAACCTATTGACGAAACCATCATTATTCCAACCAAAAAGAATATTGTCTTTTTCATTCGATCTTCCTCCTAATTTTTTAATTTCATAACAATAATTGAATATGAAATCACTATTAAATCACTTACCTATCATCACTTATCCTTATTATACCAAATTATATAAAAAAATACAATTAATTTTTCAAATAAAATACAAAAATTATTTTTTTTATATAAAAGTTCCTTTAAATTCAATACAAAAACTTCTTTTTTTTATGGTTTCATTAACTTTTTTTTAATTTATTTGTAATTTCTTCTATTGTTGAAGCATTTTTTAATTCTTCTACTAATTCTTCTTCATAAGATAATTTTGAAATCTCAGCCAATAAATCTAAATGTTCTTTTTTTGTTTCTTCTGGAGCCGCAATCATAAAAATTAATTTTGAAGGTTCTCCATCCATACTTTCAAAATCTACTCCTTCATGAGAAATTCCTAGAGCAAGAGAAAGTTCTTTTACAAGTGGTGTTCTGGCATGCGGAATAGCTATTCCGTCTTGCATTCCAGTTGGTGTCAATTTTTCTCTTTCATTTATTTCCTTTACAAATTCTTCCAGGTCTTCTGGCTTAAGAACTTCACTTTTCACAAATAATTGTGCCATTTCCTTAATAATTTCTTCCTTTGTTTTACCTTCTAAATTTACTTTTATTCTTTCTGGTACCAAATATTCCAATATTTTCATGTTTTTTTACAGGATTTTCCTGTAATCTCCTTTCTAAAATTTTTTCCATTTTTTCAGAATGTCATCTAGCACTTGCGTCTCAGACATTTCTGATAAATTATAAGCAATATAGTTTTTTTCTTTTTTGAACCATGTCATCTGTCTTTTTGCATATCTTCTACTTTCCATTTTTATTTCATCAATCGCTTCATCCAGTGTGACTTTTCCTTCAAAATATTTAAATAGTTCCTTATATCCGATTGAAGATATTTTATAAAGACTTTCTGTATATTTATTATATACTTTTTTTGCTTCTTCTACAAGTCCTTTTGCAATCATAATTTCAACTCTTTTGTTAATCCGCTCATAAAGCTCTTCTCTATTTCTAGTAAGAAATATCTTTAAGAACTCATAATTATTATTTTTTATATTTTGTATACGTAACTCGCTAAATTTTCCACCAGTCAAAATACAAACTTCAATTGCTCTAACCAATCTCAATTTATTAGACAAATCAATTTCAGTATACGACTTTTCGTCCATTTCTTTGAGAATTTTCTGTAACTCCTCAATACTTTTATTTTCCAAATCAGTTCTGATTTTTGCATTTTTTGGTGGCAGTTTTGCAAATCCATCTGTGATTGATTTTATATAAAGTCCTGTTCCACCTGTAATAATAATATTTTTCTCATTTTTTTGACTATTTTCATTCAAAATATTATTTACAGTTTTTTCAAAATCTCCCACAGAATAATCTTCATCAGGATTTATAATATCAATCATATAATGCTGTATTCCCTGCATTTCATCACTTGTTATCTTAGCTGTTCCTATATCCAGCTCCTTATAAATCTGAGAAGCATCTGCTGATATAATTGCTGAATTTATCTTTTTTGCAAGCTTTATTGACAAGTCTGTTTTTCCTACTCCAGTTGCACCTGCGATTACAATTCCTTTTTTCCTTACTGCTATCTTCTTTACCTCCCATTATAAGTAAATCACATCTTTACTGAAAATCTTTTCAAAAAAATTTATTACTAAATTATATATTCAAATTCATACCCAGCAATAATTATAATATCTCCTTCTTCAACCCCAGCTTTTTCAAGCTCTGTTTCCATTCCAAGACTTCTCATCTTCTGAAGGAAATTTATTATTCCTTCTTCTCCAATAAACACATACTTTTTAAGCACATCATCCACAATACGTCCATCCACTTCAAATACATTGTCAGATGTTTTCTTAACAATCCAGTCATCTTTTTTGTTATTTTCCTGAATCAGCTCTTCAACAGAGTGAACTTCCTCCAGTTCTTCCCTAGGTATTTCCTGAATTAATTCCCATGCTTTTGATAAAACTGGCTTTAATCCATCGTTTGCAATTACAGAGACTGGGTAAACGTATTTTATACCTTTTTCTTTAACAAATTTTTCAAATTCATCATACTTTTCATCTTCATAAAGCATGTCAATCTTATTAGCCACAACAATTTGAGGTTTATTTGCCAATTTTTCGCTGTAATTTTTTAATTCGTGATTTATTTTTACAAAATCTTCCTTAGGGTCACGTCCATCAAGGCCCGAAATATCCACAATATGAATAATCAGCTTACATCTTTCAATATGCTTTAGGAATCTATCTCCAAGCCCTACTCCTTCGTGAGCACCTTCAATAAGACCTGGTACATCCGCCACAACAAAACTTTCCTCATCTCCCATTCTTACAACTCCTAATTTAGGCTTTAATGTAGTAAAATGGTAACTTGCGACTTTTGATTTGGCAGCTGATACTTTATTAATAAAACTTGATTTTCCTACACTTGGATAGCCCACAAGAGCCACATCAGCAAGCAATTTTAATTCCAGCTTTATTTTTAATTCTACACCTTCACGACCGCTTTCTGCTATTCTTGGAGCTTTTTTTACTGATGACTTGAAATGGATATTTCCACGTCCGCCATCTCCACCTTTTAGAAATATTACTTTTTCATTTGGATTATCCAAGTCAAGCAGCAATTTATTAGTTTCAAAATCTCTAATCATTGTTCCAACTGGAACTTTTATAATCAAGTCTTCACCTGATTTCCCAGTAGAACGTGCAGCAGCCCCTTTTGTTCCATCTTGCGCCTTAAATTTTTTACTGCTCTTAAAATCTACAAGGGTGTTAATATTTGGATCAGCGATAAAGACGATATCTCCGCCTTTTCCGCCATCTCCACCGTCAGGCCCTCCAAACTGTACAAATTTTTCACGTCTGAACGTGGCTGCTCCATCTCCTCCATTTCCAGAAATTACTGTAATTACACTTTCATCTATAAACATCTCATCACCTTTTCTTTATTCTAGTTCTTTTTATTCATTTAATACAATTGCTTAAATTCATTATCTGTTTTTTGTTCTGCTCGTTGCCGACGCCTTTTTCTCTCTTCTGTAATTCCACGGCTCTACATATCCTTTTTTTTCAAACAGGCCAAGTTTATTCTTTTTGGCATTTTCCTGATAAGCTTGCATTCTCGTATCATTTTTGTCGTATTCCTGATACCACCAGGCATTTCCATTTTTTACCATTTCCTCATTTACATTTTTCCCGTCAGCATATACTACAGCCACTGTTCTGCCATATCTATCCCTATTTTTCTCCTCAATTTCAAGTGTTTTTCCACTTACCAGCTTTTCCAATGCCTGCTTACTCTCGCTCCCATAATCCTGCGATTTTTCAGGAGCGTCAATTCCAAACATCCTGATTTTTATAACTTCTCCAGTAAATTTTCCATTTTCCACTTTCTGAATGTTCATGGTATCTCCATCACTTACTTTTATGGCTTGATAACCTTTCAGAATAGTTGGATTCTGGACAGCTGCACTATTTGAATAATTAGTATTTGTACTTCTTGAAGCTGTATTTTTTTTAGAATTACTTGTTTTTGATCTTTTTTTACCAAATCCTGAATTCACTCCATTGTATGCAAATCCAAATATTGCTAATAACACAGTAATTATTGCAGCAATCAGTTTTTCATTTCCAGCTTTTGAACTTCTTCCAGTTCTTTTTCTTCTTTTTGTTGCCATCTGTTTTTCCTTTATTCTTTATTTTTCCAACGCCTGTTTAAAATCTTCAATCAAGTCATCAATATTCTCAAATCCAACTGCAATTCTTATCAATGAATTTGTAAATCCTCTAGCCTCTTTTTCTTCATCAGGCATTTCGGCGTGCGTAATTGTACTTGGATGCGTTACTAATGTTTCTGCTCCACCAAGACTCGCTGCAAATAATGCCACTTTCAAGCTTTCAAAAAACGTTTTTACTTTTGAATCATCCTTTAAAGTAAATGAGAATACTGAACCTCCACCTGTTGCTTGACTTTCATGAATTTTTTTACCTTTATTTGTATCCAAAGTCGGATAGTAAATTTTATCAACTGCATCATGGCTTTGAAAAAATTCTATTAGTTTTTCCGCATTCGTTTGTGCAGCTTCCACTCTAAGTTTCAATGTTTTAAGACTTCTCATCAAAAGCCAGCTATCAAATGGAGAAATTAAAGCTCCAGCTGCAACTTGTGAAAATTTAATTTTTTCCGCAAGCCCCTCATCATTTGTAATCGCAACTCCAGCCAGCAAATCATGATGTCCAGATAAAAATTTAGTCGCACTATGAATTACAATATCAATCCCAAAATCAAGCGGTTTTTGTAAATACGGAGTCATAAAAGTATTATCTGCAATTGTTATCAAGTTATGCTCTTTTGCAATTTCTGCAACTCCTCTCATATCTGTAACATCAAGCAATGGATTTGATGGTGTTTCAATAAAAATAGCCTTTGTATTTTCCTTAATTGCATTTCGGATATTATCCAAGTCAGTTGTATCGACAAAAGTGTATTCCAATCCAAATTTTGAATAAATATCATGAACAATTCTATAAGTTCCACCATAAATATCCTGACCTAAAATAATATGATCTCCAGCTTTAAACATTGTAAATACAGACGTTGTAGTCGCCATTCCTGATGAAAATGCATATCCATATTTCCCATTTTCCAATGCGGCAAGTATTTCTTCCAACTCGTTTCTTGTAGGTGCCGAAACTCTTGAATATTCAAATTCCTGCGTTACTCCAAATTCTGCCACAGGAAAAGTTGAAGCAAAATTAACGTTTGTTCCCCAAAGTTCTCTCTTTTTTCCTTTTCTTATTCCATGTATCGTTTTTGTTTCAAATCTCATAACAATCTCACACTCCATTTCTTTTTTTTACTATTTTACAATCTAAACTTTTGATACTGTTCTAATCTTATAAATATTTAATTTTTATTTTTTATTATGCAAATTAATGATTTTTTATACTTCTTATGTTATAAGTTGTTTTTATTAATATTTGTTTTTTATCTCTTTTAATATCTTTTTATTTCAAAAAAACACTCCATTTCATACTGTTTAGGAAGGAATTTAAATTTCTTGTTCTCAACACAGTTTATATTTTAAATGTTAGTTTATTTAATAACAGTTTTACTATTTTTATTATTTTTTTCGCAGGATTGCTCATTGCCGCAAATCCTGCACCTATGGCTAGACTACGACTTTTATTTGCCCAACTCCGAAACTCCTCCTTCCAGTCGTCGAACAGTCGTAGTTGAACAAATAAAAGCTCCGTCGATTTATTTTATAGATTGAATATATCAAAAAATATAAAAAATGTTTTATTTGAAGGTTTAAAAACAAATAATTAAAATAATTTATGCGATATTTTTATTATTTTCTCATAAGCAACTCTCTTTTCCCCAACATCAGGCTCTCTATCCAGATAAATCACACCGCAATAGCTGAATCCATTTTTTTCAAGGAACTTTTTCATTGGCTCATTGTTTTCATGCGTATCTGTTTTTATACTAAGTATTTTGTTTTTTATGCATTCTTTTTCCGAAAATTCTAATATCTTTGTTGCGATTCCTTTATTCTTTATTTCAGAATCAACTGCCATCCTATGAATTACAATATAATCATCGGTTGTTATCCATTTTCCTTCGATTTTAGAATATGGTCTTTCTTTTTTGGGCGATAATACAATCGTTCCTAAAATTTTTTTTAAATTTTCTGATTCTAACTCATTTTCATTTTTTTCAATACTTTCAAGGACATAACTAATCCCATTTTTCACATCATTTTCAACAACTTTTCTATCTGGATATCCATTTTGCCATTGATCTAAACCAAGTTTTCTAAGTTCAATTTTTGCTTTTTCGATGATTTCTAAAATTCTATCCACATCATCAAAAGTTGATTTTCTAAAATTCACAAAAACTCCTCCCTTTCGTAAAATTTAAATAATCATTTAAAAAATTTCTTTGGAATTTTGTTAATACAGTAACTTTCTATTTTTGGACAAGAGAACTTGACCTCTAGATAGCAATGTTAATCAAATTTTATAGTTTTTATTTTTATATTTGCCAGTCAATTTCTTTTTTTCCCAGCTCTTTCAAAATATCATTAGCTTTCTTAAAATGTCCACAGCCAAAAAATCCACGGCTTGCAGATAATGGGCTTGGATGAACACTTTCCAGAATATAATGTTTATTTATATCAATAAAGGCTTTCTTGCTTTTGGCGTTATTTCCCCAAAGTATGAAAATTATTGGCTCTTCACGTTCATTCAAATATTTTATCACATTATCTGTAAAAATTTCCCAGCCTATTTTTGAATGTGAGTTGGCATTTCCAGCAACTACAGTAAGTGCTGTATTTAAAAGTAATACTCCCTGTTTTGCCCATTTTTCAAGAAATCCATTTTTGCTCATTTTATAGCCAAATTCATTTTCAATTTCTTTATAAATATTTTTTAGGGAAGGTGGCAAGGCAACTCCCTGCTTTACAGAAAATGCCAGTCCATGTGCCTGATTTTCGCCATGATACGGATCCTGTCCTAGAATTACAACTTTGCAGTCCTTATAACTAGTTAGCTTAAATGCAGAAAAAATCTCATTTTTATCAGGATAAATTGTTTTTGTCTTATATTCTTTCACTAAAAATTTTCTCAAATCCAAATAGTAATCTTTTTCAAATTCTTTTTCTTTTTTAAAAATTTCATCCCAGTCATTTCCGATATTAACCATTTTCCCATCATTCCTCTCATTAAAAATTCAAATCTTATTTCACAGACAAATTTTTCTAATTCACAAAAGGATTATAGAATCTTCCATCATTTATTTTTATAAGTACAATTGAAATAATTACGAATATTGCTGTTACAAAGATTGCTATAACATCTGGCATTTTCATTTTTCTTGCCTGATACCACGTTCGCTTTTTTCTTTTTCCAAATCCTCTTAAAATCATTGCATTGCTTATAATATCTATTTTTTCAATGCTTGAAAATATTAACGGCATTAATGTATAGGATATATTTTTTATTCTTGTTATTAATTTTACATTTTTGGAAATATCTATTCCTTTTGCCTGCTGTGCCTTGCTAATTGTAACAAAGTCCTCTTGCACAGTTGGAATATATCTTAGTGCAATCGAAACTGCATAAGAAAATTTGTACGGCACACCTATCCTGTTTAATGAAGACGCAAACTCGCTTGGATTTGTTGTAATTATAAACAGCAAAGCGACAGGAATAACCGAAAAATACTTTATAAATATATTAAACTCATAAAATAGCTGTTCCTTCGTTATCACATAATTTCCAAAAATTTTTAAAATATCATGCCTTGTTCCATAAATTTTTGTTCCTTCAAGAGGAGAGAATAAAAAAATCATAATTAAATTTAACATAAGAAAAATAGTAATTAGATAAAATACAATTTTTATTTCATTAAACTTTATTTTGGAAATTCTAAAAAGTACAAATCCTAAAAATGTCAAAGCTAAAAGAAGCCTCGTATCGTAAGTAAACATAATTGCAACAGTCCATAATATGAAACAAATCAGCTTTGCCGCTCCATTTAGTCTATGAATCACAGAATCCTTTTCGATATATTCCAGTAAAAATGTACCTGCCATCTAATCACCTGCCTTTTTCTGCTCTTTTTCATAATGCACAAATGTTCTTATAAGCTCTTCGGAATTTATCCCGGTCTTTTCCGCCACATAGTGAAGTGAAGTTTCCTTCAAATTTGCCTGTTCCAATACATTTCTATCTGCCAAAATCTGTGCTGGATTTCCTGATTTTATAATTTTTCCTTCATTAAAAACGTATGCCTTGTCAGTATACTCTAGCATCAAATGCATATCATGCGTTATAAATAAAATTGTAATCCCTAATTCATTCAGCTGTTTCAAAAATTCCATTATTTCCTTGTAATGAAATAAATCCTGCCCTGCTGTCGGCTCATCTACTATTATCATCTCAGGCTGCAATACAAGGACAGATGCTATTGTAACCCTTTTTTTCTGTCCATAGCTAAGTGCTTTTATAGGCCATTTCCTAAACGGCTTTAATTTACATATTTCTAAAATTTCAATAACTCTTTTTTCTATTTCATCTTCTGAAACTCCTCTAGTTTTCAGTCCTAATGCAACTTCATCAAAAACTGTAACTTTTGAAATCATTGCATTTGGATTTTGCAGCACAAAACCTATTTTTTCAGCTCTTTTTGTTATATTTTCATCACTTATGTCCAAATTTTTATAAAAAATCTTTCCTTCGTCCTGCTTTTCAAATCCTGCGATAACCTTTGACAGCGTCGATTTTCCTGCTCCATTTGAACCAACTATGCTTATCATTTCACCTTTTTTTACATCTATATCTATGTTTTTTAATATTTTTCTTTTCTTATTGTATGAAAATGAGATATTTTCAAGTTTTAATAATGTTTCTTCAGATTTTTCCCTTGCTTTCGGAGAATTATATTTTATCCAGTTTAAAATGCCGTCTTTTGATTCAGAAAAGTCAATCTTTTCAATATTAGAAATACTGCTATATTTCTCAAAGTTGGTATTACTGTATTTTAGCAAGGAAATATACAAAGGCTCTCTTATATTCATCTTACTTAACAAATTTCCAGTTAAAATATTGTCTGGCGTATCATCAGCAATGATTCTGCCTTCATTCACAACAATAATCCTGTCAATTCCCCTGTGCAGCACATCTTCAAGCCTATGCTCTATAATTATTGTAGTTAGTTTTTTATTATTATGAAGTTCATCTATCAGTTCGATAGCATATTTTCCACTCAAAGGGTCAAGATTTGCAAGCGGTTCATCGTACAGAACAATGTTGGTATCGTCCACCATTATTCCAGCGAGCGAGACTTTCTGCTTCTGTCCTCCAGATAAATCATGCGGCTTCAAGTCAAGCAATGTTTCAATTTTTACAAATTTTGCAATTTCTTTTACCTTCTCTTTCATAATCTGTGTCTTTACTTCATCATTTTCCAGAGCAAACGCTATATCTTCCGCAACAGTAAGCCCCACAAACTGTGCATCCGAATCCTGAAGAACAGTTCCCACATATTTAGAATGTTCAAATACTTCCTTACACTTTTTTCCATAAATCTCAAACTTTCCTGTTATTTCCCCCTTATAAAAATAAGGAACAAGTCCATTTATACAATGTCCCAAAGTACTTTTCCCAGAACCTGACGGCCCTATTATAAAGACTTTCTCCCCTTCATAAATTTTCAAATTTATATTATTTAATGTAGGTTCCGACTGACTTTCATACTTAAATGTAAAATTTTCAAAATTTATAGCAACTTTTTTATTTTCGTCCAAACTCTCCTCCTTTCGAGTTAAGAATATATTTTTTAAATTTCAGTAATTCAAATTGTAAATTTTTTATTTTATAAAGATTAAACAAAATACCCGCCTAATCTTCTCACAGCTATCTAAAGCTACTTTGAAAAATGCGGGTTATTTGTATTATTCCTGTTTTAAGCTTCCTTTGCTTACTATTGTTTTTGAAAATGCGAATATTAAAATTGTACCTAAAATCGCTACAACTATCATATTTCCAAGTGTCGCTGTGACTCCTTGTGCAAATGCTTTTGCTTGCGGTTCCTTATATATTGCAATATCAATAATTGGAGCTAGAGCTACCCAGCTTATCAAACTTATAATTACTTCTCCCACTATAAATTTTACAATTTTTGCTCCATTAAAATTCTCGATTTTAACAATTTTTCCTAAAAATCCAGTTGCCAGTCCAAAAAATGCTGCCGCTGCAACCCAGCTGAACCACACACTTCCATATCCTGAAATATCATTAAGCGTATGCCCAATAAATCCAATTCCTAGACCAACTGCAGGGCCATATATAAATGCCATCAACGCCACAAAAGCAAAAGTTACTTGTAATGTCGTATTAGGAATTGGTGTCGGAATTGCTACAAATCTTGATAATACAATATAAATCGCTGCACCGATTCCCATTGCTACCACTTTTTTAATCGCTGTTGCTTCCATTTGTCTCACCTCTTTTAAAATTTTCAAAAGTTTAAATACATTATATACTAATATTACTTTTTTCTCAACTAAAAATAACAATACTTTTTCACAAATTTTATTAAATTGTATTTAATCTTTAAACTGAATATTTATAGATTCTTTCTCAATTTCAAGATGTATCGTTTCTACCTGTGCATTTTCAAAAATCCTTTTTGAAGCCTTTGTAGAATCAAGCGACTTGTGTTTATCGGAAAAATATATTACCTTTTTTATTCCTGACTGCACGATTGCTTTTGCACATTCATTGCATGGAAAATGCGTCACATAAATAGTACAGTTCTTCAATGATTTTATACTATTAAGAATAGCGTTCAGTTCAGCATGCACAACATAAGGATATTTAGTATCCAAAAATTCCCCTTCTTTATCCCAAGGCATACTGTCATCAGAACTTCCCATTGGAAACCCGTTATATCCAATTCCTATTATTTTCTTATCTTCATCAATAATACATGCTCCCACCTGTGTAGACGGATCCTTGCTTCTCATTCCAGACAAAAACGCAATTCCCATAAAATATTCATCCCATGATAAATAGTTATCTCTTTTAGACATTCTTCATACCCCACTTTCTAAAGTATTCAATATTTCTGAATTACTTAACAACCACTTTCTTCTTAACATCCGAAAACTCTATCTCCAGCTTATCTTCCTTGCTAAGCTCAATCCCTCTCTTAACAATCTTCCCATTTTTTCGAGTTATTGTATAACCTTGTTTCAAAATATCACTTACTGAATATTTCGAAAGCTGTGCTTTTTTATATTTGAGTTCTTTTTTTCGATTTTCAAAAAATTCCAGTATTATTTGGTTAAGTTCGGCTGATTTTTTCTTTAAATTTTCTTTTTCACTTAAAATTATTTTTTGCAAATTAATTCTGTCAAATCTCTGTTTTCGATAATCCAGCTGTTCTCGTGATTTTTGTACAATTCTTCTAAGTTCTCTTGATAATTTCTGTTCTTTTTCCATCAAGTCAAATTTTTTATTATCCAGAATATTTGCAAAATTCTTTATATAATAATTATTTTTTCTGTATTCCAGCTCTTTTTTCATCATTGTAACTTTATTTAAAAGTAATTTACTCAAAAGATTCTTTTTACTTTCCAGTTCATCTGTTAATTTATCTTTTTCAGGAATCAAGATTTCTGCTGCCTGAGTTGGTGTAGCTGCCCGTTTATCAGCGACTAAATCTGAAAGAAGATTGTCAATTTCATGCCCTACCGCTGAAATTACAGGAATCTCAGATTTATAAATGGCTTCTATCACAGCTTCCTCATTAAATGCCCACAAATCCTCAATGCTTCCTCCACCACGTCCAACAATAAGCGTATCTATTTCAAGCTGTTTCTCTTCATTCATTCTATTAAAAAACTCAATCCCTGCCGAAACTTCCCGTGCTGAGCCTTCTCCCTGAACTTTTGCTGGATAAAGATAAATATTCACATTTGGAAATCTTTTGTGTGTCGTGTTTATAATATCTCTGATTGCTGCTCCTGTATCAGCCGTTACAACACCGATATTTATAGGTAATTTAGGTAATCGTTTTTTTATTTCATCAGAAAAATATCCCTTTTCAAAGTACAACTTTTTAAGCATTTCCATTTTCTCATAAAGCAGCCCAAGAGAATTACTTTTTTCAAGAAAATCCGCTACAATCTGATAACTTCCATTCGCTTCATAAAGCGTAACGCTACCTCGAATTTTTACCAAATCCCCTTCCTTCAAGTCCTCAGGCACTCCTCTATATTTATAACGAAAAATAGCACATTTCACACTTGCATTTGCATCTTTTAATGTGAAATACAAATGTCCCGAACGATAATACGTAATATTAGAAAGCTCCCCTTCAATAAAAATGTTCTTAAAAGTACTTGTCTCCTCCAAAAACATTTTAACTTCCCTATTTATATCACTTACGGAAAATACTGTCTGTTCCATAATTTCCCCCATTTCTTACATTTTTTGTTCTTTAATAATAACATATTTCATCTCTTTTCTCAACTGATGAAATTTTTTTACACAATTAATTTAAATAATTTCTAAAATTTTTATAATATATCCTAAAATCTATTTTAAATTAAACTACTAAAATTATATAAATTTAAAGTTTAAGTAAAATAGTCATAACTTTTGAGCTCAATTTTAAAACTACCTTACCATATATAACTACAAAACTATAATTCTTTACTTAAACTATATTTCAAGCTCAAAATTTATCATATTGCAATCATGAATTTTATACATATCTGAATTTAAATTAACAAACTTTTGAAAAGAAATTGATTCAAATTTATCATCTTCTGCCAAATGGATAATTTTATCACATTGAAAATTTTTAATTTCCCTATCCTCAAAATCATATCCTGAAGCAAGCCATTGCCCGTAAGCAGATGATATTTTGAAAAACTGAACAAAATAATATTTATCTTTCTTTTCTTCTTTATACAAAATTTTACAAACTTTTTCTTCTATTGAATTTTCAAGAATTTTCTTTAAAAGCGGACTTTCCTTTTGATGCTTTGAAACTTCAAAATTTAATATTGCCTCCATTTTATTAATTTCTTCCATTTGCTTTTGTGGAAGACAGCTTTTAAATTTTTCTTTCAATTTTTCAATATCTAAATGAAAAGGTGTTGTTTTATAGCCTTTTAACGTAAGCATAGTGAAGTATAACGCATATATTTCATTTACATTAAACAAAACAGGAGAGAGCAGTTTATTTTTTAAAATTTTATACCTTCCATTTCTCCCGCTGAAAGAATAAATTGGCATCCCAATTTCCTCAAGAGATCTTATGTCTCTTAAAGCTGTATTTTTGGAAATACTGTATTTTTCCATAATATCTTTTAAATTAAAAGTCTCTTTATTATTAAGGTATATCATCATATCATTAATTCGCTCTGATTTTTTCATTTTTCTCCTAATTTTTTTATTTTAATAGTACCATATTTTGATACTATTTTGAAGTATAATTCAAAATATAAATTTAAGGAGGAAATTATGAATATAACAAATAACTTTTTAGAAATTATGGAAAAAACTACTGATATGGCAATAGCTTCTTCAGACTCAAGTAATCAGCCTAATGTAAGAATTGTAAGATTTTATTATAATTCAGATGAGAAAATTTTATATTTTTTAACACTAAAGAATAGTCAAAAAACAGTAGAATTTGAACAAAATAACAAAGTAGCTTTTACAACAATTCCTATAGATGGTCTAAAACACATTAAAGCTAAAGGAATTATAAGAAAAAGCCAAAAATCTGTTCAAGACTTAAAAAACAAATTTATAGAAAAAATACCAGAAGTAAAAAAGAATATTGATGAAGGAGAAAACTTTATGGAATTATATGAAGTATCTTTTACAAAAGCAACTGTTACTCTTGATGTTAAAAATACTAAGGAATTTGAAATTTTATAATCAATCATAAAATAATCTTAAAATTTATGATTATTTTTCAAATTTCTATTTTATTTAATTTTCTAAAAATAGATTTGAATATAAGTTAAAAGGGTATCACTCAGTATACCCTTTTTTAATAATAAATTATTCTTCCTATATCAAAACCTTCACTCATTTCAAAATTTGATTTTTGCACTTCATATATTTAATGATTTTTTTTATATTATACTAATCACTTAAAAATAAAAAAGAATTTTATAATAAGAGTGTTTAATAGCTAATCCATAGTCATTTAATTAAATTATTTTTTGCTTTTTTTATATTACTATATTTTTTCTTTTTATTTTCACAGAATTGCTTATTGCCACAAATCCTAAAACTTCTATTTTAATTATTTGACGATATTAGTTTTATCCCCCCTATTAAAAAAGTTTCTAATAATTTCATTTCTTAAATGGAATTCAGTATTATTTATAGTAAAACTAGTTTAAAATAGAACTCAAAAATTATGACTATTTTACTCAAACCCTAAATTATATAATTTCTATCAGTTCAATTTTAAATAGGTTCGAGTATATTATACAATCTATGAGGAAAAAAAGAACAGTAAAACCTTAGTTCTACTGTCCTCTCTTTTTTATTCTGTATTTTATCTTCGTTCTAGTAAATAGCTCTGAATCCTATTCCAGCTCTTACGTTCTTACCTTTAGTGTCATATCCTCCATTTACCGTTACTCCGAATCTTGTGTTGTCCACTCCGATATTCAAGTCAAACTTACCGTTTCCTTTTCTATCGTCTTTTTCTCCTCTGATTCCGAACCAGTCGGCTGTTGTATATCTAACTCTTCCTTTGTTGTTTACATCTCCAACTTTTCCTAGTTCATTCTCATAAGCTGCAGTCAATCCTACTGATAAGTTAGTTTTTACTGCTAGTGGCTGAACAAATTTGAATTCCATTCCTACTTCAGGCTTAACAGAGAAGTAATCGTTTCCTTTAACTTCTAATCTCATTTCCCCTCTGTCTTCCTTGATGCTGTTAAATCTTCCGTATTCCATCTTCAATGCCCCATAAGGACGGAAATGCGTTCTTTCGCTTAATCTTATATCGTATCCTAAATCTGTTTTTAAAGCTGCTCCATAAGAATGATAGTCAGACTTCGCCTCAAATATATCATCCACTACAAGATATCTACGTTTCATATCGTTAATACCTGCAAATACATCTCCTCCAATTGTCCACTGCAATGCTCCGTTGTAATCTTTCTTAGGTGACATTGTCTTAAAGATTCCTGCTTTAAGCTGAGTTTGATTTTCTCTTGAATGTCCTATATCCTTAAATTTAAATCTGTTAGTTACAACTCCTGCATACCATCCATCAGAGTTACCCATCTTGATTTTTTCATCTTCGTGAACATAAGCCACACCGTAGGCATTGCTTGTATAGTCTATGATTCCAGCAGTGTCAGTGTTGTACTCATCTCTTGCACCAAACACTTTAATCTTGTTGTTCTGTTTAGACGGGTTTCTCCAGTCGTGTTTTAGGTATCTGAATTCCTTATCCAATATGTTTCCAGTTGCATTGATTCTTTGTTGAAGATTTCCATACTGGTGTCCCATCATTTCGTCAGTTGCCTGATAGAATAATATTTCTTCATTTTTTCCTATACTGTTTAATTTATCAAATAATGCTTTTTCTCTTGTTCCTAATCCTTCAACTCCATATCTTTGTTCCAATCCGTCTAGGAAATTGTATGTATCTGTTACTTCTACAGGTGTTGCTTCTTTTCCTGCCCATTGTGTATATGGAACTTTTGCCAAATATGCATTCTCTATTACTCCTGTTGTCTGATTCTGTGCTATACTTGCCATCCATGTCAACGATCCTGCATATACATTCCATTTCTCTATTTGAGGATTATTTAATATCATTTGATTATACGGTGCCAATATCTTATCATTTATTTGAATATATTTGCTTGTTGTATTTTCTGCTGCTTCTGTTCCTACTATTAAGTCTGCTTGCGTTAATCCTGATAAATGATTTAATCCTGTTACCGGGTTTGTAAATCTTTTATTTGAAGTATCTATATACATTCCTATTGTTGATACTTCCATCGGTTTATACTCTGTTCCACTTGTAGTAGCTAATTCCGGAACTACCGGTTTTCCGTTTACTGTTATCGTTGCTGTCGATGACCCTGCAGGTGCATTTATAGATACTCCTCCCATTGATTTACCTATATCTTGTCCACCTGTTGCTTCCTGTACATCTTGAGAACCATTTCCAGTTATATTTAATGTTCCGTAGTTTTTAATTACCCCTGGATTTGCTCCTGCCGGATTTCCTTTTGTTATTATTCCTCTTGCATTTGTTGCATCTATATTTATTGTACCGTTATTAGATAATTCAGAACCGTTTCTTACAACTATTCCCGTTACATTCTTCAATCCGCTTCCGTTTGATTGAATTGTTCCATTATTTATTCCTTTTGCTCCGTTATCCAAGTACATTCCTGTTGTGTTACTTGCATTAAGATTTATAGTTCCGTTATTTGTTACTGTTGTTCCCGCATGTGAACCGTACATTCCTATACTGTACTCACCATTTACATTGATTACTCCACCGGATAAATTCTCTATATTTCCTGTATATCCTGAAGGTGCTTCTCCGTATCCTGCTGCCATACCTATTGCATATTTATGATTAGATACATTAGGATCACTTGTATCAGATCCACCTACTGTTATATTTGCATGGTTTCTTGCTGTTCCTCCATCTATACTGTATATTCCTACGTTACCCAATCCTGTTCCGAAGTTCATATCAGCATGGTTTTCTATTGTCCCTGCTCCATACAATCCGTAGTTTACATCTCCGTTTGATGTCAACGGTGTATAGTTTTCTATTCTTCCACTTGCATCTTTAGAGTAAATATACACCGAATCATTTCCTAAATTTTGGTTTACATTTCTATATGAATATATTGTATTTCCTGTACCTTCATTTATGAATCCGAATGATGTATCTCCTATTGTTAATGCAGTTCCGTTTCCTGTTCCTGGAGTTCCCAATGTTACTGTCTGTCCGCTTCCGTTTGTATATACTGCTGTAGCCTTTCCAGCACCAACTGTTATTGAGCCTCCTGACAGATTTACATTTCCTCCTCCACTGAAGATTCCTGTTCCTCCATCTCCAACTGTTATTGAACCTCCCAGTTGATCTACTGCATGTCCATATATTCCGACAGATTTTCCTCCTGCAGTTATATTTCCGCTGTTTGTTATTTTGTCAGTTCCTTGAGTAAATATACCTACACTTGATTTTGTCGGATCTATTGGGTTATTTAATGTTATATTTCCTGTATTTTCTATTTCTGTTCCGTTTGTTATAATTCCATAACCTTTATCTCCTGTTATATCTGCAGTATTTGTAAGTTTTCCGCCATTATTAGCATATATTCCCACTAATCCGCCTGTTGTTCCTACAGTATCAACTAATTTTACATTTGTTCCGTTTACTATATTAGAAGCTGCTGCTCCTTCATAGAATAATCCAACTCCTGTTCCTGTATTTGAACCGCTGTATTTTAATTCAAGAGTTTTTCCAGGTGCCAATACATCACTTCCGTTTTTAACAAATATTCCTGTTCCGTTTTCTTTCACTTCTATTCCGTAATCGCTGTTTATAGTTACAGGAGTATTTTCAGCATACACACCTATTCCGTCTTTACCTACTACTATGTCTGAACTTCCAGTTCCTGTAAGAGTTACTTTTGTTCCTTTTGATACTATTCCTACTGCATTATCTCCAGTCATAACTATTTTCCCATTATTAGTTATGCTTCCATTTGCCGCTGTTAATATTGTTCCTGCCGGTGCTCCTGTTGCTTTATTCAATTCACCATATAAACCTACTGAGTTATTTCCGTTTACTGTTACTGTTCCGTTGTTTATTATTTCAAGCGTTTTTGCATTTCCTAATGTTCCGCTGCTTATCAATTTATCAGTACCGTATGTTTGTAAAGCTGTACCTAAGGATGTAAAGGCTGCCATTCCTACACCTTTATTGGATATTGTTATGTTTCCGTCATTTTTCAATGTACTTCCGTTTATTCCGTAGGCTCCTATACCTTCATCTACATTGATATTACTATTGTTGTTTATTTGTCCGTAACTTATATTAAGTCCTATTGTTCCTGCTCCAAGACTTCCACCCGTTATATTTACAGTTCCATTATTTATATATTGTGTTTTGCTATTATCTGCATCTGTATTTGCTTTATCATTTGATGCCATAGCAAGACCTTTTCCTGCTGTCGAACTTATTGTTTTACCTGCATTTATTGTAACTACTTCTCTTGATAATCCTACATTTTTAAATGCATCTGTTGGACTGTCAAGGTCAATATCTGAATCTATAATAAAGTTTCCATTTATATAGTAAATCTTATATGAATGTCCATTATCATTAAAACTTCTTACTTTCATATCTGTTTGTATTACAGATCCTATAGGAGCTCCTGTCCAAGTTGTTGTTATTCCGTCATTTGAACTTAGTATAACATTATCTCCTGTAAGAGCTACATCAACATTACTCATTCCATTATATTTTGCAGTAGTTCCTGCTGCCGCTGCATAGTCTGCTGCTGTTCCTGGCATTAGGATTCCGCTTCCTATATTTAATTGTGTATCTCCTGTAAAGTTGATATGAGAATTTGCATCTGCATTAAATGGTGTTGAAGATGCATGATCACCTACTCCGTTAGCATCTACCTGATTATCTTCATGAGTTATTGTTCCACCTTTATATTCTATATTTCCTCCGTTTAAAGCTGCCAATGCTCCTTCTTTTCCTGTTCTTATTGTACTTCCTGCTTTTGTACTGTCAACAACTACTTTTGCTCCTGCTCCTGCTGCAACAGCTCCTATTCCGTGTATATCATGTTCTTTTATATTAACTGTACTGTTTGCTGAAGCGTAAGCTCCTATATTTGTATATAAGTAAGGTTTTGTTGCTGCATCAGTTGCTGCCCATGAATCTTTTGCAGTTATTTTTCCAGTAACATTTACTTCACCATTATTTTGTGCTAGGGCAACTATTGATCCGTATCCATTTGCAGTTACATCTTTTTTAGCATTAACGATACCTTTGTTATCTCCGATTAATGCAACCGATGGATTCATTTTATTTGTTGCCGTGTCTAATTTAGCTCTTCCTGACATAATTACAGGTTGGAACAAGTTAATTTCACTACCTTTTCCATTAAGAGTTGCAGCTCCTCCCGGCATATTCTGGTTAGACCATGTTCCTGTTGCATAAGCTATAACTGTTCCTGTTGCAGCTTGGTTTACTGTATCATCATATGAACTTGTTAATTGAGCTGCTGAATCTTTTATTTCAGTTGATGGTGTAACTTCTTTATATGCTTCACGACCTAAATTTTTATCTGCCTTATCTGTGTTAGCTACATCTATTACTGAACCATTATCAGCAGCAAACATAATACTGTTAGTTGCATGTTTACCAAAATAGATTTCTGCTTTTGCAACTTCTAAATTATGTATTTTATCTGTATCATAATCAGGATGTCCATTTGATGTTGAATTTTGATTTGCTCGAACATAAGCCAGTCCTGCTGCTCTATCAGTCGCATCTGGTGCTCCTAAATCTTGACTTGGAACTATTCCTTCTCTTTGACCTGATCTCGAATATACTCCAACATTCCCATTAGATGCAGAATTTTCTCCGACTTTCATTCCAACTTCTATTTCACCTTGATAAATACCTATTACACTTTTTTTCCATTTATCAATAGTAAAATTAGGCTTTGCAGAATCAAATGGTAAATTCCCTCCAGTAGTAAAATTACTATATCTATTTTCAAAGAATAGACCTACATTCTCATTTCCATCAACATTAATTTTACCTGATGTTCCTAATTTTATACTCGGAGTCATAGCTGTATTCGGATCACTTGTTACATCTCCGCTTCCTTTAAGATTTTGCCAGTTCGGTGAATAACCTATTCCAAGATAAACTAAGTTACCGTTTCCTTTTACATCATAATCTCCGCTATTGTCCAATTTAAAGGAACCTTGTACTCCCATAATACTGTAAATATAGTTACTATCAGCGTTATTTATGCTGACTTTTAAATCTCCTGAATACTCTCCTCTTTGATTATATGAATGATAGTCATTATTATTAATTCCCATTGCATAATATGTTGCCGGAAATCCAAAAAACACACTATTGTAACTATTTTCAATATTTACTTTTGAACTATTTATAGTTACCTTACCGTCATGCCATGTCTCTGCTGCGATGAATGTTGAGTAACCATGCAAATTAGCCTCTACATTTGTTATATCTCCATCCCAAACTGCATGTATTGCAGAAGTCCCTTTAGGATTCCAACTAGGATCTCCTATAACATCTACTTTTGCATTTTTTAATGTCCATTTTATACCTGTTGGAGCACTTCTATCCACTGCATTTGCATAAAATACATTTGGTATTCTTCGACTATTATCTATTTCTACTGCTCCTCCTACAATCTTCCAAGCTGATTTTCCAGCTTCAACCGTACCTGTAGCAGGATTCCATCCTGACCAAAAATGTTTATTTTGTCCATCTTGATCTTTAGCAGGATGACTAGGCGTCCATGGATTAGCACCAGTAACAGTATGACCATCAAAATTATATTGAACTGTTGGATTAAGAACTATATTCGGTGTTTTATTAGGTACACTTACAGCCTCAGGAGCTTTTATATCCAATGAAGGCGGTAATAAATTCGGTACATTTAACGCTTGTAATTGTGGTGCATTAACTGATACTGTTGGTGCTGCTACAGGATCTCTTTGTACATTTTTCGGTCTTATTGATGCTTCCACGTTCAATGATACTAAAGGTTCTGATTTAGATCTTGTACTCGCTATACCGTATCCTTGGCTTAATCCTTTTCTTGCATTCGACGATGCTGAATAAGGATTTGTCGATTCAGGTAAATTTTGATAATTAGGACTTAAAGGTGATGTATATCTTTCAAAAGCATTTGTACTTCTCTCAAATATACCTTCATAAGGATATTTTTCCGCTTTGTCTCCTCTTCCTTTGTATGTTCCTCTCCAATCATTGTAAAAATAGTTTATCCCAAACTGCCAAGAACTCCAAGGAGATTTTACAACGTGATCCCCTTGTTCCATTAACTGGATAAGTTCAAGATTTGTATTTTTCAGTAATTTGTTGTTTTCTTTCCGTGTTGCTTTAACTTGCTGATGTATTGTCTTAATTGATGTAGAAATTTCCTGCTTTTGACTTGCAATACTTGTATTTTCCGAAGCCGAGAACAAATTCCTTGTTACAGAAAGAATTCCAGTAACTAAAAATGTTATTAACAGGCCTTCTGTATAATGCACATCTTTACATCTTTTTGCATAGGCTCGCAAATCCTGCTTTATTTTTCTGATGTTATTTGTCATTTTAATACATCTCCTTGTAAGAATTTTTCATGATAATAAAGTTTTAATTCAAAAAATTAAAAAAACTCCTTTTTTATATGATTGATATAAAACAAAAAAATAATATTTCAAATATAGTAAAATTGCATTAAAACTATATATTCAATATTTCGTATAATCTTAAAACAATTTTGAATAAGTGATTTTTAGTGATTTAAAATGTTTTTTTTATTAAAAAATATTATTTGTTTTAATATCCTACATAATTTATATTTTTAAAACTATCTAAACATATTCAAAGTAATTTAATCTTTAAACAAAACAGCTATATTTTTTAATAAAATACTAATTGTTTCTCATAGATTTTTAAAGGCTAGGTAAATTTTAAAAATATAATTTTATAAAATAAGATTTTGGTGAAATCTATTTAAATTTTTTTAGAAGCGAACTGCTAAAAACTAATCAAATCCAGGACTTAACATAGTTTTCGAGTTCAGCTTCAAAGGATTTCACATAACTTTATTATATTACTATTTTACCAAAAAATTTCAAAAAGTCAATTATTTTTTTTTCATTAAATTATTTTTCTGTTTTTTTTGTTTTGTTTGTTTTTTATCAAAAGATTAAAATATAATATAAATATTTCCATAAAAAAGTTGCTTTTCCCATTGTATTACATAATAATTTCCTTATCTTAAATTTTTTTAAAAAATCTCTATTTTTTTCATTTAGATTAATTTTTATTGCAAAAAAAAGACTGGAAAAAACCAGCCTTCTCTATAACTTATAATGGACAATTATTATTCAATTTTTTTATTCAAAAACTTCCGTAGCATTTGTAACTTCATTTCCTAATGCTACATTTAATGCTACAATAGCAACTTCCAATTGACTTTCATCAGGCTCGCTTGTAGTAATTTTTTGTAGCCACATTCCTGGAACAGCTATTATTTTGGCAAAAACATTATCCAAATGATAACTTGTCCAACGCTGTATTTCGTAAGAAAGTCCAGCAACAAATGGCACAAATAGAATTCTTGTTACTAATTTATAAAGAAGCATTGTAAAATGTCCAGTTGGAACTTTAAAAAATAAATCAACTGTTGAAAATACTAAAATGCTTATAAACATTACAAGTAAAAGAAAGCTCGTACCACATCTTGGATGAAATCTTGTGCATTCTTTTGCATTTTTTGGTGTTAATTCCTTTTTCATTTCGTAATTCATAATACTTTTATGTTCTGCTCCATGATATTCAAAAACTCGCTGTATATCCTTCAAAAATGAAATTCCGTAGATATACCCTAAAAAAAGAATTAACTTTATAACAGCCTCAACAATATTTGCCATTAAAACGTTATCTTTAAAGAAAAATCCTCCAATAGCAGATGGCAACCACATAAATACTGCAATTCCCATCAAAACTGAGGTCAAAACAGTAAATCCAACTTGTTTATCTGTCAATTTCTCCTCTTCTAGTCCAGCCTGATTTGATGCAAAAATAAGCTCTTTCGTCCCAACTACCATTGCATCATAAAGTGCTATAACTCCCCTAACAAAAGGCACTTTTAACCATTTATTATTTTTCTCGGTAAGTGTTATTTTTTTATAAACAATACTTCCATCCTGCTTACGAACAGCTGTTGCAATCGCTTTAGGTCCTCTCATCATAACCCCTTCCACAACAGCCTGTCCTCCAACAGTTACTCTTTTATCTTTCATTTTTACCTACTTTCTTAATTTTTCTATTTTTATAATTTTTCTTAGTTTCGATTAATATTTTATTCCCTGTCAATTACAGTTCTATTTTTTATACGTTTTAGTGATTTATTAATGTGTTCAGCCTTGTATTTACTAACTCCTTTTATTTTAGCAATATCTGAAGCTGTTGACATCAAGATTGAATGAACATTTGAAAATTCCTTTACAAGAATTTCTCTATCCTTTTTGCTTATTTTTGTTATATTGCTCAAAAGTCCATAACCACGTGGTTCTATCTTTTCATCAAAATTTATAATATTTGTATCAAATCCAAGTAAACACACGATTTTTTCGTCATCCAGCAATTCCTCTTTCGTTAAGGATTTTACTCTTAAACCAATTTTTTCTGCTGTTTCCTCACTTATTTTATAGTCCTTTATAAGAGCATCAAAACTTTCATTTTTATTTAACATTATTTCTTCATACTGAATTTTTATAAGCCGTCCTTCACTTCCAAGCTCTGCCATGTATTCAATCAATTCTTCCGACATTCTGAAAAGCAGTCCATACATTCTCACACATTCTACAATATCATAAAGTGTTACCATGTTGTCAAACTCAAGAATTGACAAGTTCACGTGATTTTTTTCAATCGCAATTGAATATTTTTCAAGGGCCGTTATTGCCTGTGAAGATTTTGTCAGCAAATCCCCAATTTCATTTAGTAAATATCTAAATTTACCATAATATACTGTTATTTTATTTCTTCTCTCAGAAACTGCTACAACTAAATTTCCTTTTTGTTGAGCGATTCTGTGTGCTGCCTGATGTCTTGTTCCACTTTCATCTGTTTCTATGGAATAATTTGGCTGTAATTGAATATTTGCTCCATAAATTGTTTTTATATCCTCTGACAAAATAATCCCACCATCCATTTTGGACAGTTCATAAACTTTTTGTGGCGAATATACAGTATTTAGCTCAAATCCGCCTCCCATCACATCTTTCAGATCGCTAGGATTTCCCAGTACAATCAATGCTCCCAACTTTGCTTCCTGAATCTTGTCTATTGCTTCTCTTAAAGCTGTTCCCGGTGCTACCCTATCAAATATATGCTCCAATATTTTCTTCTTGTTAACTGCCTTTTTTATCATCTTTATTATCCTTTCGCCTTTTTGCTCCGTTTGGCTTATCTTACCCTCTCAACAAGTTCACTTATGTTACTTATATAATTAAGTTTTATTTTTGTTTTCTCCTTCTCAAAATCTGCCTGATGGCTTTTTGGAAGATACACTCCTGAAAATCCCATCTTTTCTAGTTCATTCACTCTATTTTTAATAAAAGAAACCTTTCTTACCTCTCCTCTCAGACCTAATTCACCAATAGCCGCTATTTTCTGGCTTATTGGCACTCCCTTTACTGAGGATAAAAGCGAAAAAACCACTGCTAAATCAGAACTTCTATCATTCAAGTCAATTCCGCCTGGAATATTTATATAAATATCTTTTGAATTTACATCTACCTTCAAGGAACGTGACAGCACCGCACTCAATATCTCTACACGAGTTTTGTCGTATCCTTCTACTGTTCTTCGTGGCATTCCAAAATTCGGAGTTCCTAGCAACGACTGCACTTCAAATAAGAACACACGGCTTCCTTCAAAAATTGGTACAATAATACTTCCAATATTTTTTTCATCTCTATCACTTATAAAAAATTCAGACGGATTTTTTACTTCACTAATTCCATTTTCTTTCATATCAAAAATTGAAATTTCATTTGTGGATCCATAACGATTTTTTATAGAACGGATAATCCTGTAGTAATTATTTTCTTCCCCTTCAATTTGCAATACTGCATCTACCATATGTTCCAATAGTTTTGGTCCTGCTAGTTTTCCATCCTTTGTAACATGTCCCACAATATAAAATGCAATTTCGTTTTTTTTAGCAATTTCAATGATTTTTAAAGTTGTTTCACGAATTTGTGTTACACTTCCAGGAATGGAATTAACATTTTCTGAATAAAGTGTCTGAATTGAATCAATTACAACGACTTTTGGCTTATCTTTCAAAATTACACTTTCGATTTTTTCAATATTTGTGTCATTCAAAATATACAAATTTTCACTTTTTACATTGACACGTTCTGCACGCTGTTTTATTTGTCGTGGTGATTCTTCCCCAGAAACATAGAATACATTTCCAATTTTTGCATATTCCTGCGATAATTGAAGCAAAAAAGTTGATTTTCCGATTCCAGGACTTCCTGTAATCAGCACAACTTCTCCCTTTATTAGCCCGCCTCCCAGTACTCTATCAAATTCCTCAAAAGGTGTTACCATACGAAATTCCTTTTCTATTTCGATTTCTGTTATCTTGCTTATCGAAACTTCCTTTGATTCCACATTCCTAAACGTACTTTTTATATCAATTTCCTCTTCAAATGTTCCCCACGAGTCACAGTTAGGACATTTTCCAAGCCATTTTAGCGAATTATATCCACACTCTGAACATATATATTTTGTTTTCTCTTTTTTTACAGCCATTTTGAGTTCCCCTTTTATTTTTTACATTTCTATCTTATCAAATTTTTTTAACAAAATTATGTTTTTTTTCTTTTTATTAACTGTGAAACAGCAATTTTAATGTTTTTCCAGTTCTTTAACCTTCTCAATCAAACGTTGTTCTACATTCTTTGTCACAAAAAAGCTCAAATTTCCCTTATTTAAAGCCACTTCTTTTACAAGGCTCGAACTTAAATATAAATATTCTCTTGAAGCTGTCAAAAATATTGTTTCAAATTCACTTTTTGAAAGTGTTTTATTTGTCAAAGTAAACTGCAGCTCGTATTCATAGTCTGACAATGCTCGTAATCCTCTTATCAGAATATTTACATTTTCTTTGCACATAAAATCGACTAATAATCCCTTAAAAATTTTTATTTCAGCATTAATATTCTCTTTTTTCAAGATTTCCTGTATCATTTCAACTTTTTCTTCATCAGAAAACCAAGCCTTTGATTTTGTAGAATTTTTAAAAATTCCTATTATTAACTTGTCAAATAAATTTGAAGAACGCTTTATAATATCAATATGCCCCTTCGTTATTGGATCAAAACTTCCTGGATATAACGCTACTTTTCCCATCCTGTTCTCCTATTTTTTGATTGCATTTTTTTACTTTTCTGATTTTTTTAATCTTGCGAGAGCTTCCCTTGCAGCATGTTTTTCTGCCTCTTTTTTACTTTTTCCAGTTCCTATACCATGAATTTTATCATTCCAGCTTACAGACATTTCAAAAACTTTGTCATGATCAGGTCCGCTAGTTTTTATCAAATTATATTCAGGCATTTTTCTGTACTTTCCTTGTACAAATTCCTGCAAAACTGTTTTATAGTCTCCTGTTCCTTCTATTTCTTCAAGTTTGTTTATTTTCCCAAGTAAAAATTTTAATGCAATATTTTTCGCAGTATAATAATCGGAATCCTTAAAAATCGCACCAATCAAAGCTTCGAAAGCATCCCCTAGAATAGATCTTCTGTGTCTTCCGCCAGACATAATTTCACCATTACTTAAGTATAAATACTCTCCTAGCTCAAGCTCACTCGCAATAGTTGAAAATACAGGTTCACTTATAATCTGACTTTTAAGCTTTGCAAGTTCTCCTTCTGTCTTTTTTTCATAAAGTTCATAAATATACTCTGTTGTTATAAGATTTAAAATCGCATCTCCTAAAAATTCGAGCTTTTCATTATTAAATCTTCTATCCTTCTCGGTTTCGTTAGAATACGATCTATGTGTCAATGCTTCTTCCAAATACTCCTTATTTCTAAATTCATATCCTATTTTTTTCATTAATTCATCAGCGTTTCTATTCCTATTTACTTCCATCCGTCTCACCTCCTTTTATTTTTTATCTTATTTTTTTAATGTTTAATCAAGGGGAAAATTAATATTTATTCTCCCCTTAATTATTTCAAAATATTTTTATTATTTATATTTTCTAAATGCTAAAACTGCATTGTGTCCACCAAATCCTAGTGAGCTTGACATTCCTACTTCAATATCTCTTTTCACTGGTTTATTTGGTACATAATCCAAGTCACATAATGGATCTGGATTTTCATAATTTATTGTTGGAGGCATAATTCCTTCTGAAATCGCAAGTGCCAAGAATGCTGCTTCAATTCCACCTGCTCCACCTAATAAATGTCCAGTCGCACCTTTTGTAGAACTTACAGAAAGTTTGTATGCATGTTCTCCAAATGCTGTTTTTATTGCTTGTGTTTCATTTTTATCGTTTGCAGGTGTTGATGTTCCATGTGCATTAATGTATCCAACTTCCTCTGGTTTAATATTTCCTTGCTCCAAAGCCATTTTAAAAGCTCTTGCGGCACCTTCTCCACCGTCAGATGGTGCTGTCATATGAAAAGCATCTCCTGTTTCCCCATATCCAACAACTTCTGCATAAATTTTTGCCCCACGTTTTTTAGCATGTTCCAATTCTTCTAGCACTAGTACTCCAGCACCTTCCCCAAGTACAAATCCATCTCTATCTGCTGTAAATGGACGTGATGCAGTTTTAGGATCTGGATTAGTTGACAATGCTTTCAAATTTGCAAATCCTGCTATTCCTGACGGAGTTACTGTCGCTTCCGTTCCTCCAGCTACCATTGCATCAGCTTTTCCTAATAAAATTGCTTGAAAAGCATCTCCAATTGAGTTTGTTCCTGAAGCACAAGCTGTAACAACAGTCTTATTAGGTCCTTTTGCTCCTATATAAATCGAAGTATTTCCAGAAGCCATATTCAAGATTGCCGCTGGAATATAAAATGGCGATACTCTTTTAGGTCCTTTAGTAACAAGCTTTTCCACTTCCTGCTCAATTACATCCAGTCCTCCTATCCCTGAACCAATAATCACTCCAATTCTATCCGCATTTTCTTCTGTAATTTCAAGTTTAGCATCTTCCAATGCTTCTTTAGAAGCCGCAATCGCAAATTGCGAAAATCTAGCTATTTTTTTCAATTCTTTTTTCTCAATATAATTTTCAGGCACAAAGTCTTTCACTTCTGCTGCAATATGCACTGAATGCTCTGAAGTATCAAACTGTGTAATCTTATCAATTCCACATTCTCCAGCCAACAAATTTTTCCAAGCCTTATCTTTCCCTGTTCCCAACGGAGTTACCAGTCCTATTCCTGTAATAACTACTCTTCTCATTAATACACCTCTCATCTTTTATTTTTTTATAATTCTAAATACAAATTTTAAATTTTATAAAATAAATTGTTATCAATAAAATAGTTTTTTCTTAATTTTTGTATATTTTTCTTTTTTTTAACGTAAAGGGGATCAGTCGTCATCCCCTTTACAATCCCGACGTTTTTAAATTAATTACAATAATTAAGATACTGAAAATAATGAGCAAAATTTCGTTAAAGGAAAAATAACTGTTTGAGATTTTGGAGTATATTTTAAATCATAAACATTTATTTGGTGTTAAAATAACCTTGATTCAAAATCGAGTTTTATTTTTTCTTTATAAGAAAGTTTTGCGTAAAGCGGGGTAGTTCGTAGAACGTTTCGCCATTATCTCTAAGCAGTAACCAGTTATACATGTTAAAGTAACTGCTATTGCGAAAAAGAGCATGGCGTCTGATGCCCTTACATAAAAAGAAATTAAAAAATATAAAAGAAAAAACAATTATTAGCCAAAATAATCCATAACATGAAAAAACTTTTTATTAATTATGTTAAAAATAGATTATATTAATTAATTTATTTTATTATTTTAAATAATAACTTTTTTACAATAAGATTATTTTAACATTTTTTCATTTTTTTTTCAATAAAAAAGGGGGAAAGTCCCCCAAAAGTTTTATCTATTATTTAGATTCGATGTATTCAATTACATCTTTAACTGTTTTAATTTTTTGTGCATCTTCATCAGGAATTTCAATGTCAAATTCTTCTTCAAAAGCCATGATTAATTCAACTGTATCTAATGAGTCAGCTCCTAAATCATCAACAAAAGACGCATCTTCTGTTACTTGATCCTCATCTACACCTAATTGATCTACTACTATTGATTTAATTTTATCTAGCATTATAATGCCACCTCCATATTTATTTTCTAGAATTATTATATCAAATGAATCCAAAAAATGCAACTAAAAATTTATTGATAATAATGTAATTTTTTAGTTTAACTTAACAATTCCATCAGTTCCTTGTCGCTCATCTCGAATAAAACTTTTCCTCCATCCTTACTTTCCAATAGATTCTCACTCAACTTACGTTTATTTTCCTGAATTTTTATAATTTTTTCTTCAATTGTACCTTCTGTCACAAGTTTTATAACTTGCACACTTTTTTTCTGTCCAATTCTATATGCCCTGTCACTCGCCTGATTTTCGACAGCAATATTCCACCATGGATCATAATGAATTACGACATCTGCTCCAACAAGATTTAATCCAGTCCCACCTGCTTTCAATGAAATTAATACAGCCTGTCTTTCTCCAGCATTAAATCTGTTACAAATCTCAACTCTTTCCTTTGACTTTACATTTCCGTCAATATAAAAGTATTCAATTCCCATATCTACAAGCTCTTTTTCAATTTCCTTCAAAGTTCCTACAAATTGTGAAAAAATTAATAATCTATGCCCATTTTCTGTGATATCTGGAAGTAAATCCCGAAGCACTTCTATCTTTGCCACTTCACCTTTATAGTCTTCCTTGAACAAAGTTGGTGAATTGCAAATTTGCCTAAGCTTTGTTAAAATTGCAAGTATTTTCATTCTATTATTATCATTTTCATTAAATTTCTTCATTTCACTCTTAGCTTTTTTTATATACGACATATATAACTGTTTTTGTTCATTGCTCAATGTTACAACCATATTTGATTCGATTTTATCTGGTAATTCAGTAAGCACTTCTTTTTTTGTTCTTCTTAGTAAAAATGGAGCAATAATTTCACGTAAGTTGTGTATTTTCGAGGAATTTGGATTTACAATTGCTTCTTTGTAGGTTTTTTTAAATTTTGTCAAATTATCTAAATATCCTGGTATTACAAAATCAAAAATTGACCATAGTTCTAAAATATTATTTTCTACTGGCGTTCCTGTCAATGCAAAATTTACCTTGCTGTTGATTTTCATAACTGCCTTCTTTATCTGTGAAGTTGTAGTTTTTATATTTTGAGCCTCATCTAACACCACTACATCAAATTCTCTGCTCTTATATTCTTCAATATCATTTCTCAAAGCCTGATAAGTTGTTATTAGAAATCCCCTTGTTATTCTTGAAATAATTTCCTTTCTTTGACCTGCTGTTCCTTCAATCAAGGTTGGTCTTATTCCTGTAAATTTAATAATTTCTTCCTTCCAGTTATACAATAATGAACTTGGTACAATGATTAAGGCTGAAAAACTTCTATTTTCTTGATAAATCTCATTTAATAAAGAAATTGTCTGCAAAGTCTTACCAAGCCCCATATCATCTGCTAGAACTCCTCCAAATCCAATATCATACATATTTTTCAACCAATTAAACCCTAATTTCTGATACGGAAATAATTGTACATTTATATTATTCGGCTCGATTTCCTGCCGGTTTTTTATTTTATGGAACAAATCTTTAAATTCATCCATTTTTACAAGTTCTTCCTGAATATTTTTTGAAATTTGAGCAAGCTGTAAAGCTTTTATTTTAGAAATTTTATTTTCTCCAACTTTCAGATTAGAAATAGAATCTGTAATTCCAACCAGTTCTTCAATGCTTTTATTAGCAATTTTTACAAGTTCACCGCTTGAAAGCGTTATATATTTCTGCTCATTTTTAATTGCTTCCATCACAATTTCAACATCATCAGCCTTTATTCCCTCAATATCAAAACTGACATTCAAAAAGTTATTTTCGACTCTTTTTATTCCAATATGGACATCTATATTTCGTGCATTTTTTATTTTATTGTCTAAATGAATTTTTACCTTGTCTGAATATTTTTTATCAATGTATTCTGAAATTTTCCCTATCCCTTCATAGTTAACATTATAAGTCCCTTCGGTTAATTCCATATTTGTAGCCGAATAACTTTCTACAAGCTTTCTTAATTCTTTGAATAAGTCTATATTTTTTCTTGGAATAAAATATTTTCCATTTTTCTTTATCGCACAAATAGTATTTGACAGATTAATCTTCACTACTTCCTTTTCATCAGTTTCTGAAACAAAAATATCAATATTTCCATCTTCTTCAATATATTCAGCGACATTTACATTTTCGTATCTCAAAACTGCTCCCAGTTTTTGATTATCCTCAAACGAAAGCTGATTAAACAAATCTGTATCTAGAAAATCAAATTTCCCAAAAAATCTTTCCTCATTCGCATCCATCTTAAAGACTTTCGTTGTATCATTTGAAAAAGTATAAAATGGGCTATTTTCAGAGATTTTTTCTATATTTCTCATAATAATTCTGCCATTTTCAACTACAAATAAAGGCTCATAACTGTTCATTATCTGTTTTTGCTCCCCTAACAAAATAAGATTTTTTCCTTTTTCCATAGCTACAAGCAGTTTGTTTAAAAGCATTTCATATACTTTCAAACCTTTTTTATCTTTAATTCCGTTATCTATAACACTTTGAATCTCTTTGCTGTATTCGTAAATTGCATTGATTATTTTTTTATTTGTTTCATTGAAAAAACAGTTCTTAGGGCTGTAAGTAATTTTAGACGTAACTTCATATTCCTTTTCTTTCATAATAGCCTCAATAAACTTCAAAATATCTTTTACATAATATATTTTCTTAAATCCTGTCTTTATCCGCAAAATATAGTCTGGCACATTATTTTCCTGATTATAATCATATCCATATTTGTAGTCGCTATAACTTCCTTCATCAATTTCTATTTCTAACCGCATTTCCTGTTTTTCATCAGCTTGAATATTTTCGATTTCTAAATAAAGATTATAGATTTCATTAATTTTTTTAGAAATACTTTCAACATTTTCGAATATTTCCTCATCAATTTTCCTTTTTTGGAAATTTTGAAAATCTATATTTGTATTTTCACTTTCTTTTTTTACAGTATTTTCAGCATTTATTTCAATTGTTTCAAATTTGACCTCCGAAACTTTGCTTTTTTTATCAATATTTCTTAATCCGTCATTTTGAATATTTTCTATTTTTTCAAAAGTTTCAGTCAATTTATCTAATTTTTTTATATTTTCACTTTTTAGTTTTAATCTCTGTCTTGATTTATTTTTATTATCATTTTCTGAATTTTTCACAGTAGCTTTTTCAGTTCTAATATTTTGCTCTTTTTCCTTAATCTTAGCTATTTTTTTATTATCTTCCTCAAAATCATCTTCAAACATCATCTCAATTTCATCTGTCCCAATAACTTTTGAAATTTTTTCCGAATGATCTGCCATCATCCCCAAAGTTACAACATGTTTACAGCAATTTTTCTTATTGTTCTTAAAAAACATGCAATCACAGTTGGCTTCGATAAATTCCCCTTTTTTCTGCTCTACTGTAATCGATGTCTTACAAAGGTTGTTTTCCTTATACTCACCTTCCACCGTTATAAAATTTCCATCAGCGAAAAGTGCAGTTATATTCCCCAAACTTTTATTATAATATTCCTGTCCAATTACAAAAATGCTTGGTGTTATCTGCTTTTTCAATTCTAACGAAATACTATTCTCTCTCATATCTCTCCCTCACTTTTATAAAAAATCTTTTGACTTCCAGCTTCATCCTTTTTAATTTTTCGAGCAGATTCCACTATTCCATCAAAAAATTTAATGACACAGTAAAAAATTATCTATAAATTATAATTTATTTTATTTTTATTAGATTAATTTTAAAAGTTTTGGTTATTCAAAACTCTTCTTTAAAACACAAGTTATTTTACTCATTATTTAACTTAGAATAATCTCAAGTTGTATTATTCTAAACAAGTTTACTTAAATTTTATCATTATTATTGCATCCTCATTATTTCCATAATAATTTTTCCTAACAAAAATTTTTTCAAATCCAGTTTTTTTATAAAGTTTTAGCGCTTTCACGTTGTTCTCATTAACTTCCAGCAAAAATTTATTTCCAGAAAAATGTATATTTTTAATTTCCACATTTTCATTATCTCCAATCAAATTTTTCATGCTTTCAATTAACAATTTTTCACCAAAACCTTGTCCTTGATATTCTTTTTTTATTGCTACCTCAAAAATATCTATGCTCTCTATTGTACCATAAAATGCGACATATCCCAACAAATTTTTCTCAAATTTCTCATTTTTATCCAAATCCGTTTTTTCTTTTTTATTTTTTTCTAAAATTTTATTTTTATCTTCTTTTTTTTGTTTCTCCACAAAAATATTTTCTTTCGTATAATTAAATAAGCAGTATATCTCATACTGCTCACTTAACATCATTTCAGAAAAATATTTATTTTCAACCTTATTTTTAAAGTTCTCGTTATGAATTTTAACTAATTCATTGACAATATTTTCCATTTTATTCTCCATTTTTTCACTTTATCAAACTTTTCTTTAATAATATTAAAAACAAATACACTTATAAATGCTCTTAAATTATAATAGCCCAATTCTAGTCAATGGCCACCATCTCACAAGTAATTCACCTTTAATTCTAGGTTCTGCCACAAGTCCAAAATATCTCGTATCCTTACTGTTTGAAGTGTTATCTCCCATAGCCATATAATAATTTTTATCAAGTGTTATAGTTTCGCCATTTAGCAATCTTGTAAACAATTTATCATCATATTTAAAATCCATAATTGGCATAACCATTTCATCTCTGCCTTCGACTCTTAAAGTAAATGTATAATATTTATTTGTTAATGTATTTGTTGGATTTGAGTTAAATTCATCATCATTTCCAATTATGTCTTTAAAATTTTTATCAGTTTTTATTAAATCAGAAAACTCTTTCCCAGAGAGAACTTTAAATCCTTTTCCGTCATAGTAGCTTTCCCAGTCCACTTGTCCAATTATAGTTCTATCTTTCATTTCTCCAAATATTTTATCAATTACAATAACTTTATCTAATTTTACTTTATCACCTTTTTTAGGAATATAAATTTTGTTGTTCATAAGAAGCCCTTCTGGCAAATACACTTTTTGTGGTGTTACTCTTTCCAGAACTTCTGATTTTTTATCATTTATCAATATAGCTCCACCAACAGTCTGAACTTTATTCAAATCAAATTTAGCAAGCTCCTGATTATATTTCTCTAATTTTTCATTTAAATCCTTTTCGCTGCTAGCTGATGTCGGATAACTTGGCTTATTGTCAATATTTGCAATTTCAAACTGATTTATGCTCATTTTCCCTTTTTCAATCTGAAGTGTTGTTCCTGGCTCCCCAACTATTCTTTTTGTATACATCACTTTATCAGTCATCGGCTCTTTAAATGCGATTATTTGTCCAATTTTAGGGTTTGAAAAATGATACTTCACCATATTTGTAAAAACTCTATCTTTCACTAAAATTGTAGGTTCCATTGAACCTGTAGGAATAACATAATTTCCAATATAAAACATTTGAATAACTGCAACTAAAACAACTGCAAGCAAGGCATTGTCAATTCTCGTTAATGCTTTTCCAAAGGTACTTCTTTTTCTTTCTTCTTTTGCAATTCTTTCATCTACTGAAAGATTATCATTTGGAAATATCTTTTTAAATATTTCTTCTGTACTTTCTTGGTTTGCTCTTGATTCTGTCAATATTTTTTCCAATTTCTTATTATCATGTGTGGCTTCTTTTAAAATCGAATGTTCTGTAACTTTTTCCTTTGATAAATCTTTAAATAAATAAATAAGAATTAACGAAATTACAACATTTATTATCAAATAAATATAAAAATTTGTATCTAAAATATTAAACATTAATTTCCCCAAGAACATCATAATAAGATTTAGTAAAAAAATCCATTCATGCTGCTTTCTAAGTACATAAACTACAACATTTAATCCAAAAACTCCATAAATTCCCAAAACCTTGATCCAAATATTTGGATCTTTAGTTTTATCCACAATTACAAAAAATATCGCCGATACAATCAACGCTACAACTGTTAATAAATTCCCAATCATAGTATTTTTTTGATTTTTCTCAAGTGAGACTTTTTGCAATATTTCATCCTCTTTCACTCTTATCCAATGGATAACCTGCTTTTCTTTAAAAAAGAAAAATAATAGAAATAGCGATGCAACAATATAAAATGCTCCCCATAATAACATATTCATAATTTTCCCTCTCCTAATTTGTAATTTTTAAATTTTAAAACTCTCTTTAAAACTGAAACAATAAAAATTATAACATTCAAGTTCACTTTTAAAGCAGCAATTACTGAATTATACATAATTAAACTTTATTTTTTTATTAAAATATTAAATTTTTAGTCTGTATAAAAAATAAAAAGCTAGCATTTTGCTAGCCTTGAAGCTACTTTCTAATTTCTTTAATTCTAGCAGCTTTTCCTGATAAGTTTCTTAAGTAGTATAATTTAGATCTTCTTACTTTACCAATTCTCTTAACTTCGATTTTTTCTACTAATGGAGAATTTAAAGGAATGATTCTTTCTACACCGATTCCTGAAGATACTTTTCTAACTGTGAAGTTTTTAGCAACGCTTCCACCAGAAACTCTGATAACTACACCTTCAAAAATCTGTATTCTTTCTTTGTTTCCCTCTTTTACTTTGTAGTGAACTGCAACTGTATCCCCTGCTTTAAATTGAGGTACATCAGCCTTTAAGTAATTTTTTTCTACTAATTCGATTAATTTCTCTTTCAAGAAATTCACTCCCTTCTTTCTGAGACATTCTTTCTATCTATACCAATCTCATTGATTCAAAAACTTTTCTTGCTTATAAATCCTTTACAAAATTGGTAGCAACAATAAAAGCGGAATATCCTTTTATTCAATAACTTATTAAGTTTATCACATTTTCCATTAATTTTCAATACAATTATAAATTTTTTTTCAACTTTTTTAAAATTTTTAGAATCATATTCTTTTTTTCTAAAATACTTTTTTAATCTAAATATTTCAAACTTAAAAATTATAATCTTTTTATCAAATATCTATATTAAATTATAAATTTTAAGCAAATTCAAGTTTATTTCAATTTTTCAACCCACTCAGTTTCCTTAAATCCAACCAGCACAAAATCCTTTCCTACCAAAAGTGGTCTCTTTAATACCATTCCATTGCTTGCAAGCAGTTCAAACTGCTCATCTTCGGACATTTTAGCCAATTTTTCCTTTAAGTTCAGTTCTTTATAAACATTTCCGCTTGTATTAAAAAATCTTTTTAAAGGCAATCCACTTTTCTCATAATATTTCTTAATATCTTCCTTCGACGGTGTTTCTTCCACAATATGCTTATATTCGTATTCAATCCCATTTTCCTCCAGCCATTTTACAGCCTTTTTACAAGTTGTGCATCTTGGGTAACAATATACTTTGTTCATTTTTTTACTTCCTTTCGTAATTTATTAAAATTTAAATTAATTAACAGATTAATATTTATTTTTCCAATATTTCCTTTATACTTTTTTCACTTTTTATAAATTAGAAATTCTCACAATTCAATATCACTCTCATAATACAAAACCTGATTCATATTTCCTTGCAAAAATTCAATCTTTTCCCTAATTTCCTCAGATACAAAGGGCATTTTTATATCTGACAGAGTTTCTTTTAAAGTTTGTGTTAACTCCACTATTTGCACTTTATATTTATCCAGTTTTAAATCATTTGCCATTGATTTTATACAATCTTCAAGAGTTCTGATTTCATCAACTAAATTTATATTTTTGGCTTCGCTTCCAAGCCACACTCTTCCTTGTGCAATTTTTTCAAGTTCCTCATCATTTATTCCTCTGGCTACCATTACATGTTCCTTAAACTCGCCATAAACTTCGTTCATATTATGGATTAATTTTTCTTTTGAATCTTCTCCCAATTTTTCAAACGGATTCAGCATATCAAAGCCAGCACCCTTTCCAAATCCTTCCAAATTAATGTCTAACTTTTTCATTGTTTCTGCAACTTCAGGGTACATCATAACAACACCGATTGAGCCTGTCAAAGTAAAGTTATTTGCAAATAATTTTTTTCCAGTTGTGGCAATGTAATAACCACCGCTTGCACAGACATCTCCCATTGAAACATATATTGGCACAGTCAATTTTTTTAATTTCTTATATATTTTTTCAGAAACTAAAGCACTTCCACCGGGTGAATTTATTCTTAACACCAACCCTTTCAAATTCTTTATTTCTTTTAATTCTTTCAATTTTTCACATACATTTTCATAAGTAATATTTTTGTTAGGATTTTTCACATCAATAATACCTTCAAGATTCACTACTGCAATCGTATCTTTTGATTTTTCTTTTTTTTCTTTCAACATTCCAATGTAATCTTCAATTGAAACTGTATCTTCTTTATAATTTATCCCAATCTCATCATAATCAGCAACACCGTCAATCAATTTATATTCCAAAGCCTTTTTCTTCCCAGCAAATATCAGATTCCCACTCAATATTTCATTTTCAATATCTGTTCCTCTTTTACTTTTTACCAGTTCCACAAAATCTTCAAAAACTTTATCCTTGATATTTTTAATTGATTCTTTTTTCTCTTCCGACATTCTATTATGGCTATATTTTTCTCCAGCCACCTTGTAATCACCAATATGAAGCACATTCATCCTTATCCCAAACTTTTCCAGAAACGATTTCAAATAAAATTCCTTATGCAAATATCCCCTAAAAATAATAGTTGACTGCCTTGTGTCAAACATAAAAATCTTATCCGCAAGCATAGCCTGTCTATATCGACTTTCCTCAAAAAGCGTCCCTATCGACACAACTTCCTTATTTTTTCTAATCTTATCAAAAATTTTAGAAATCTCTTCCAGCTGTGAAAGTGTCAAATTCAACTTATCCACATCAATAATCACTTTTTTTATATTCTTATCTTCCGCAAGATTATTTAATCCTTGCAATATTTGATAATACGATAATTTCTCTTTCCCCTTTAATGCAGACATAGCCACATCTTCTTTCAATTTCTTAACATCAAACACAACGGCTTTTACCTTTTTTAAAGGTATTTTCTTCTTATTTTTTACTCTAAGAATCTTCTTCACAAAAATTAAATTTAAAATCACACACAAAATAAGCATTATTAATATTTCTAATAACATTTTCAAAATAAACATCATCTCAACTCCCTTTTTTATTCTTAAACTATTTTACTAATAATCCTAATCCAAATGCAATACAACATCCTATTAACAATAACAATTCTTTCATATTTAAAATTAATATCAAAAAAATATATATCAATATTAAACTCCCCAAAATATAAAATACATTTTTCATCCTAATTTCAAAATCATACATAACTCCAAGTACGAAAAACACCATTAATGGCAAAATTAAAGTTACTGAAAAAAATATTGGAAATTCAAAAAAACTAAATATAAATATCAATATTGAACTAGTACTATTGGTTTCTATTATTACTTTTCTTGTATACAGAGCTATCGGATACAATATCATTTGACAAATAAAAAATGGTAATAACGACATCCGAGCCAGAAATTCTATTTTTTTATTTTTATTCAATTTATTACTCCTATCAAAAATCTTAATATTTTATTTTAAATGATTTTTTATTAAAAATCAATTAATTATACTGCATACTACAATTAAATCAAAAATGTCGTGATTTTTTGGGAATAAAAACTACTGTTTGAACGTTAGCGAGTTTCATTTTCGTAGCAATCCAGATTTATCTAAATAATAAATGTTTAGACTACTTTCCCAAATAAAATTTGGGAATATTTCAAAAAAATTCTTAGACAAACTGGGATTAGTGCGTAGCACTTTCGCCTATATCTAAAAATATTATAATTTTAAGAAATTAAAATAACTAGTATTGCGAAATAAAAGGGGATGGCGACTGTTCCCCTTTGCTTTATAAAAAAGAAAAAATATCAAAAGAAAGAAAAAAACAAATATTAATAAAAATCATTAATCCAAAATTTTTAAATATATATTTCTTATAAAAATAAAAAATTATAGTTCAATTAACAACTTCTTCAATTCATTCATTTTATCCCTCAATTTAATAGCTTCTTCAAAATTAAGCTCCTCAGCCAGTTTTTTAATTTGCTTATCAAGTTTTTTAATTTCCTTTTCCACGTCTTTTTCGCTCTTATACTTCTTGATTGCTTTGTTTGCTTCATTTTCTTTTTCCATTTCATAGTCTACGATTGACTCTGCAATTTCTCTTACGATTGATTTTGGATTAATGTTGTTTTCCAAATTGTATTTTTCCTGAACTTCACGCCGTCTGTTCACTTCGTCAATGGCTTCCTGCATAGAGCCTGTTATTCTGTCGGCATATAGGATAACATGTCCTTCTACATTTCTTGCGGCACGTCCCATTGTCTGAATTAAAGATCTTCTCGAACGTAAATATCCTTCCTTATCTGCTTCCAATATTGCTACTAATGAGACTTCTGGAATATCCAGCCCTTCCCTCAGCAAGTTTATTCCAACCAGAACATCAAATTCACCTTTTCTCAAACCTCTTATTATCTCTGTTCTTTCTAGCGTATCAATGTCAGAATGCATATATTTTACTTTTATTCCATATTCCAAATAGTAATCTGTCAGTTCTTCTGCCATTTTTTTTGTCAAGGTTGTAACTAAAATCCGTTCTTTTCTTGCTGTTCTTGTTTTTATTTCATCCATCAAGTCATCAATTTGATTTTTTGTTTCACGAATATCGATACTTGGCTCTACAATTCCTGTTGGACGGACAAGCTGCTCTACAACTTCACCATTTGAATGTTCCAGCTCATAATCGCTTGGAGTGGCTGAAATATACACAGCTTGTGGAACTTTTTCAAAAAATTCCTCAAATTTTAATGGACGGTTATCATAAGCACTTGGAAGCCTAAATCCATTGTCAATTAAAGCCTTCTTTCTTGCTCTATCTCCCTTATACATCCCATTTATCTGTGGAACTGAAATGTGCGACTCATCCAAAAACACTACCAAATCCTCCGGAAAATAGTCAATCAACGTATCGGGCGCTTCTCCTTCACCCTTTCCAGTCAAATATCTAGAATAGTTTTCCACACCTTTACAATAACCAATTTCCTCAATCATTTCCAAATCATACTTTGTTCTTTGCTCAATTCTCTGTGCTTCCAACAGTTTTCCTTCTTTTTGGAAAAAATGCACTCTTTCTTCCATTTCCTTTTTTATTGCCTCAAACATCACTTTTGTATCTTCATTTGTCAAATAGTGAGTCGCAGGCATTATTGTGATTCTTTTTATATTTCTAATTTTCTGTCCAGTAAGCGTATTAATCTCTGAAATACTTTCCAAATCATCTCCAAAAAATTCAAAACGGTATCCTGTATCCTGATAAGATGGATGTAAATCAAGAATATCACCTTTTACACGGAATTTTCCACGCTCAAAGGCAATGTCATTTCTCTCATATCTAAGTGAAATCAGCCTTTTTATAAGCTCATTTCTCTCAAATCCTGTTTCCACATCAATCGGAATCGATCTCTTTTTATAAGCCTCTGGCGACCCCAATCCATAAATTGCCGAAACGGAAGCCACAATAATAACATCTCTTCTGTTCAAAAGTGCTGCTGTTGCCGCATGCCGCAATTTATCAATCTCATCATTAATTGAAGAGTCCTTTTCAATATACGTATCAGTCTGCATAATATATGCTTCAGGCTGGTAATAATCATAATAAGACACAAAATATTCAACAGCATTTTCAGGAAAAAACTGCTTGTATTCATTGTAAAGCTGTGCTGCAAGCGTCTTATTCGGTGCCATTATCAAAGCTGGACGATTTATTTTTTCAATAACATTCGCAACTGTAAATGTCTTTCCCGACCCTGTAACCCCAAGCAAAATCTGATCTGTAATACCATCTTCCAAGTTTTCCACAATCTTTTTAATAGCCTGAGGCTGATCTCCAGTAGGCTTAAATTTTGAATGTATCTTAAAATCCATCTCTATTTTCCTCTTTCTTTTTTTCAAAATTCTCTTTTATTATTAAAATATTAAACTTAATTGCCAAAATCTAAACTCATATTTTTACTTTCTCTCATAAATATGTATTTCCAAGCAAAATTTTTATAAAAATTAAAAAAATTATTATTAACCAAATGGAATCTAAAATAACTGTTATTTTATTTTATATCCCATTTCATCAAGAAATTTCTTATTCTTTCTCCATTTCTTCTTAACTTTTACCCACAATTTTAAATTAACCTTCAAATCAATTAAATGCTCAATTTCACGTCTAGCCTCTGTCCCAATTTTCTTAAGCATAGTCCCATCTTTTCCAATAATAATTCCTTTTTGGCTATCTCTTTCAACATAAATATTTATATCATATTTTCTAATTGTAGGCTTTGTTTCTACATTAATAATCTCTACAGCCACACTATGCGGAATTTCATCTTTCGTATGATGTAAAATTTTTTCTCTAACTGTTTCCACAACAATTTTATTTACTGGTAAATCTGTATAATAGTCTTCTGGATAAAACCATACATCATTTGACAAATATTTCTCGGCAACTTCAAATATCTTATGAATTCCAATCGCATATTCCGCCGTAAGAGTTATTATTTCATCAAATTCTCCCAATTTTTCACGAATTTCCTTTTTCTTTTCCTCAATTTCCTCATCCGTCATTTTATCAATCTTATTAATAACAAGTACAATTGGTGTCTTTACACTTCGCACATTTTCATTAACAAACATATCCCCAGTTGAAATTTCCTGTGTCCCATCCAGCATAAACATTATCAAATCCACATTTTCAAGTGCTTCTAGTGCCACATTAGTCATGTGTTCCCCAAGCAAATGTTTAGGTTTATGAATCCCTGGCGTATCAACAAATATAAACTGATTTTCCCCAATATTTACAATCCCTTTTATCTGATCCCTAGTCGTCCCAGCCTTATCCGACACAATCGCAACTTTTTCTTTCACAAGCTTATTCATAAGTGTAGACTTCCCAACATTTGGACGCCCAACAATTGTTATAAATCCTGACTTCATTCTTTCTCCAATTCTATTTTTTTAATTTAATTATGATAATAAATTTATTTAACAATTTATTTTATAAATTCAATTCTTAAATGTTTAACTAAGTAATTTTTATCTAAATAACAGTTTTTTTGGATAAAATAATTTGTTGTTAATAAATATTTTTTCTATAATTTATATATATTTTTTCATACGTAAAAGGGAGCAGACACCATCCCCTTTTATTTCGCAATATTAGTTATTTTAATTTCTTCAAATTATAATATTTTAAATATAGGCGAAAGTGCTACGCACCAATCCCAGCTTGTCTAAGTATTTTTAATTTAATTATAACAATTATTTTGATTAGAAAATTATAATTATTCAAAATAATCTGTAAAAACTTTAATAAGCAAAATTTCGTTAGAAGAAAAATAGCTGTTTGAGCTTTTGGAACAATTTTAAGTTGTACAAAGTTATTTGTATTAGAATAATATAAATTCAAAAGCGAGTTCTATTTTTCTTTTATAAGAAAGTTTTGCGTTAAGCGTGGATGCAGGGAGATGGCGTCTGATCTCCCTGCTTAAATAAACATAAAATAAAAAAACTAAAATAATCTAAACTTATGAAAATTACTTTGTTGAATATTTAAAGAAAAAACTTATAAAGTAAGTTATTAAAAAATCTATTTTTTATATTTTTTTAACAAATTCCGATTTCAATTTCATTGCACCAAAACCATCTATTTTACACTCAATGTTATGAATCCCATCATCAATTAATCTTATATTTTTAACTTTTGTTCCTCTCTTCAAGTCTGACGATGCACCTTTTACTTTCAAATCCTTAATAATTGTAACGCTGTCTCCATCCTGCAAAATATTCCCGTTTGAATCTTTCACAACGTTTTCATCACCGCTTTCTTCCGCATTTTCAGCCCATTCATAAAAGCATTCTGGACAAACTAGCATATTTCCATCCTCATAAACATATTCTGATCCACATTTTGGACAATTTGGTAAACTCATATTCTATCTCTTCCTTTCAAATTTTCTTATTTTTTTATCATATTATTATACCACGAAACAGGAACTTATAAAATATATTTATTATCATTATTTTTATTATTAATAGTGTTTTAAAATCCATCTCCAAAATTATTTTATAATTTCAGTATTAAAAGAGCTTGAATACATATCAATTTTTACAGTAAACAAGGGCATTACAAAAAATGTTATAAAAAATAACATTCCATAATATGCAAAAACCGTCCATAATGGTGCTTTTCCATTAATATTCATCTGTAAAAGCGGAATTTTGCTTCCAGCATAAATAAATCCTTCAAAAGCCTTAAAAATAACTTCTGTAATAAAAACTACTATTCCATTAAATAAAGATAATTTAAAAATATTTAAAAGCACTGCAAAAAATAAACATTGTATAACAACAGTTCCAATCGGTATTCCTACAATATTTAATAAAAATGAAAATAATGGCAGTTTTTCAAAATAATACAAAAATAAAGGAATACTCGTAATTTGTATTGTTAAACTTAAAAATATCAAATCTACAGTATTTCTCAATACTTCGTTTTTTATTTTATCCAAAATTTTTTTCTGATAAATTTTCTTAAATTCAGGATTTACAAATATTATTGCTACAACTGCCGCATATGAAAGCTGCATAGAAATATCAAAAAGTGAATATGGATTTAGTACAATTATAACAATAAACGATATTAACAAAGATTTTTTAATGTCTTCCTGTTCAAAAAGGATCCTTGCCAAAATCATCATCGCTCCCATAATATAGGCACGCAAAATTCCTGGAGAAAATCCAATTAATGCACAGTAAAAAGTGAGTGCAGCAAGTGCCATTAAATACTTAAACCTGTACCCTAGCGACATCCCATCTAAAATTTTCACAATTCCAATAACAACCAGACTTATGTGAGTTCCAGAAATTACAATCAAATGAGCCAGTCCTGTATATTTAAACTTATCCTTCATATCCTTAGAAACTTCCGCCTTTTCTCCTAGAACCGCAGCACGTGAAAAAGCATACAAATTTTCTTCAGTTAAAAACAAATTATCAAAAATCTCCAAAATATATTTACGAACACCATTTAATCGTGATTCTTTATATCCTAATACTTTCCCTTCAATCTTAATATTGCCATTTTTATTTACAACTTTCCTAATTTTGTATCGCATAAGGTAAAATCCATATTCAAGCCCCTTCTTATTTTCAATGCTCGCCTGACTTTTCAAATATTTGTTATTAACCTTCAAGACACTTCCACGATTTCCATCAATCTTCACATAAAATGTCTTTTCTCCAGAAAGTTCCCCCTTAAAAGTAATAAAATTCAGATAAAACACAAACAAAAAAATTCCTGCCAAAATTAAAATTCCAAATTGCCAAGTTTTTTTCACTTCTTCAATTCCTATTTCCATATTAAAAAATCTTACTAAATTTTGTTTCCTGCGTGAAAGTTCAGATTTTATATACTTTTTTCTAGCCTCTTTCTCCCTCAATTTTTTCATTTCCAGAATATATTTATCAAATTCCTTATTTTCAAATTTAGTTACATTTTCTTGAGTTTCATTACTTCCACTATTTTTATTTATTTTTGTATTTCCAGAATTTTTCAAATTCTTATTTTTATTAGATTTTTTTACAATTTTACGAAATTTTATATTCTCAAAATCTCTTTTTTTACTGTTTTGTCCAGTTGTTGTATTATTCTCAACATTTCTCCCACTTTTCAACTTAAATTTCCTCCTCCCACAAGTTAGCCTTTGAATAGTCATCCGAAAGATTAATCGGCTTTTTAGCCCTGTAAATACTTATAATCGGATATTTTGCCGCATTTATTGTGTTTGTGGAAATTCTGTAATAAATTTTTTCTCCCTTTTTATCCAGCAAATAAACAGAAAATCCTTTTTCAAAATTCCCTTCATTTGTGGTACGTCTTCTAAAATCAGCATTTTTATTAGAATTATTTGTCATATAAGATAAGTTTTTGGAAATCTCCATTTTATCAACAATATCCTTTTTCTCATTTTTTTCGTCCAAAAAATAAGCTGTATTTTCAGATATTTTAAAATCCAGCACATATTCCTTCCTGTTGTGCTGTGCATACTGCTGAATTTTCCTAATAAACTGGCTAATATTCCTCTTCTGAATTGCAAACTCCTGATTCTGCCTCTGTTTCTGTAAATTTATCGAAACCACCGTAAACAAAACCGCCATAATTGAAATGTATAACAAAACCTCAATGAGTGTAAACCCGTTGTTATTCCCCTTTATTCTCATTTTTCCACCCCTTATTTTTAACCTTTTTTTAATTAATACTATTATACACTATTTTTTAAAAAAATCAACTTATATTCAAAAAATTTAAAAATTGAAATAATATACAAAAATCATTTGAAAACCTTTAAATTTATTTTATGTAAAGATAAGAAAAAATTAAAACCTTTTTAGAAATTTGAGAAAATATGCTATAATTTTATAGAAAACTCTCTTTAAACTTGAACTTAGTGTTTATAATTATTTCAGAAAAATTTTCTAAGATTATTTAGTTTTTAAGAAGTTGAAATCAAAAAAATTTGAGGAGAAAAAATATGAATAAAAAATTTAATTACAAGCCATTAATTGAATATACAGATTATGCTGGGAGAAAATATATTAAACCTGAAAAAGCTGGGGATTTAAAGGAAGATATGGAGCTTTTTAGAAAAAATGGACAGAATGCACGAAAGATTTTTACTGAAATAGCCAAATCTGTGGAGGAAAGCGTGGAAGGATTTCATTTGCAGAAAGTTAGCAGCTGGATGAATCAAGGACAGGTTGCAAGACCTTATCTTTGGGTGTTTTTGAAGCAGGATGGAGATACTGAAAATGAATCTGGAATTGCACTTAGAGTCTTTAAAAATGAGAAAACTAAAAAAGTCGGAATTTCGATGGAAGTGAGTTTTGTTGAACGTAAAATTGGAAAAAATACTCTTGAAAGACAGAATAAGATTTTAGACTTGCCAATTAAGAAGCCACTTTATTATTTTGTGCAGTTTTCAAAAAGTAAGGAAAACTGTATGCTGGATAGAATTGAAGGAAGTGAGAAAAATAGGAAAAAGTTAATTGAAGATATGAAAGAAGGAAACATCAGAAAAGTGCTTGTCAAATTTGATGTGGAAGAAATTGAAAAATTTGAAAATCTTGAAGATTTGACAAAAGAATTTTTAAAAGGCTTTAAATTGCTGATGCCATTTTATTTGAAAACGAAAGAAATTTAGGAGGTAATGATTTTGGATTTTGCAGAAGCATTTAAAATACTGGAAATAGAGCCGACGAGTGATAAAAAGAAAATAAAAGTTGCTTATTCCAAGATGTTGAAAAAATATCATCCTGAAGATTTTCCTGAGATGTTTATGAAAATTAATGAGGCTTATGAAAAAGCTTTGGGATATGCAGAAAATAATTTTTCTGAAAATTTATATGAAAATACTCATAATTTTAGAAAAACAGAAAAAATGAAAGAGAGTGATTTTTCGGATATTTTTGATTCAAAAAAATTTGAGAAAAAAGAAGATAAATTTACTGAAAAATCTGAAGAAAGACAGTCAAAGAAAAAGGTTTTTGAAAAAAAAGATAATAAAAATAAATATGAAAAACTTAATATTTTTGAATACTTAAAAAATTCTATGCGGACAGAGGATAGATTTACAGAAGCGTTTAAAATACTAGAAATGGAACCTACAACTGATAAAGAAAAAATAAAAAAGAAATATAAAGAGCTATTAAAGAGGTATCATCGCAACAATCTTGAAAATTATGATGAAATATTTAGCAGAATTAATGAGGCTTACGGAATTGCTTTGGGATTTGAGCAATCGAATTTTAATGAATATGAAGGGGATTCTATTGAGGATATATTTGATAATTTTTTTAATTCTGCCAATAATTCAAGCGATAAAAGTTTTTTTGAAAAAACACAAGATTTTTCAAATGGTTTTGATGAAAATGAAATAACAAACAAATCAATATCTGCATGGCTAGGACGGCTTAAAAATCTTCTTTTATCTGAAAAACGTCCATTAACAGAATATCAAGAAATTTTACGTGATTTTCATTTTAATTTTGATGTTTCGGAAAAAAATCAAATTAGAGAAATTTTACAAAAAAATGAGTTACGTGGTTATGCTTGGAGAAATATAACGAGAATTGAAATGGAACTTTTAATTTATAATCTAAATAATTCTAATATGAATGCAGATATTTTAGGGGAAACTTGGGTAGATACTGGTAAAAGTGAAAATGTAAGTTTAGATGAAATTGTAAAAAATATTGTAAGTGAAAATTTTGCGGAAAATGAAAAAGGATATGAAAAATTTATTAAGGATTATTTTAATATTAAAATTTTTAGATTATTTGGAAAGAATATTGCGTTATATCCCTACAGAGATATAGAGCAAGTAGGAACAACTTTTAAATTTATAACTTATAAAATACGAAATGAATATGTTGATGTTAATAAATATATAGAAATTTTTGATAGAGAACAAAAAAATAATAAGAAAGTAGGAATAAGTTTACGCATAACGCCTTATTTATGGAGTATTTTTGGTGCGATAGTTTTATTTTTGTTCTTTTTAAATCCTATTTTTGACTGGTATATAGCGATTTTTGGAACTATTTTTTTCATAATTTTAGACTGGGTTAATATAGCTAAAGAAAAAGAATTTGAGTGGAGTATGCGATATGGGTATTCAAGTTATTTGTCGATTTTAATGAGTATAATGTTTGTTGTAAATCTTATTGTTATTGGCAATGCGGAATATGAATCCTCAATTATACCATTTTTACTATATTCACAGCTGATATTTCAATTTGTATTTTTAAATATAATCTTATTTGTAAAAATGGTAGTAACTACAAATATAAGATATAAACGGCTAAGAAAATTTTCAAAACAAATTCTAGATACGTTTATTTTAGAAAAGTAAGGAGTGGTGATTTTGGAGTTTATAAAAATATTCAAAAATAGATTTTGAAGTTAATTAAGAAATCAATATAATAAAAAATTATTTTAAAAGGAGATAAAAAGTGAAAGAATATAAATTTTCATCTCAAAATATTACAAAAAAAAATGAAAAAACACTTAGAAAACAAAAAAATAGATTTGAAGAAACCATCAAATATAAGAAATTTTATAAGAAGTAATACTATAAAAATTGATAATTTTCATAATTTAGTAATGGAAATTGGTGAACTTGCTTATAAAAACCCTAATGTAATGTTATTTTATAGAGGACAATCTAAAAATTATACAAAAAATAAAAATCCTCTTTATACTGTATGTCCAACAATTTATCAAAGTGGAGATACTAAAGAAGTTAAAGTAAATTTTAAAATTTTAGAAACTACTTCAAATAAACTTTTGAAAGAGTTGGAAAAAAATGAAAAGGAATTAGATAAAAATGAGTGGAAAGAAATTAAATTTATAAAATTATTGCAATATTCAATTCTTCAGCACTATGAAGTTTGTAGTACACCTTTATTAGATGTTACTCAATCTATAAAAGTTGCATGTTCTTTTGCAGTATTAAATAAAGATCAAAAAGAAAGTGAAAAAGGATATATTTATATCTTTGGTTTACCTTATATTAATGGAAGAATATCTATTGATTCAGAAGAATACATCACAAATATAAGGCTATTAAATATTAGTTGTAGTATTTCTAAAAGACCTTTTTTTCAAGAAGGTTACTTAGTTCAAAGTGAGTTTATAACTGACGAAGAATTAAATTTTAAAGAATTAGATTTTTGTAATAGATTGATTGCAGTCTACGAATTCGAAAATAATAAAAATTTTTGGGGTAATGAAATTTCTATTGATAAAGAAAATTTGTATCCAGAAACTGATTTGATGAAAGATATTTGTAATAATATTAAAGAAGAAAAATATTTTCCTATATCAACAGATTCAGATATAATTTCTTTTTTAAAAGAATGGAATAATTTTGAAAAGTTTGTATTACAAAAAAGTAGTCAAAATAATCTACAATATGGTATAAGAAAATTAATGAATAATAAAGAAAATACAAAATTTGAAGAGCAATTTAAAACTATAGATAAATTCCGAAAATTTAGGAATAAGTTAGTTCATGATACAGATGATATAAAAAATTCCGAATTAGTAAATGATATGATGAATGAGCTAAACTATTTAAAAGATTATTTTAAATTTTAACTTAATAATAAATTGATATTTCGTGAATATAAAAATATTGAAAAACAAAACATTTTAATAAAGAGTAGGAGAATAAAAATGGGAAGAATGATTGGAATTGATTTGGGGACAACGAATAGTTTGGCTACGTATATTGATGATAATGGGGAAATACAGTTTGTAAAAAATGAATATGGGAATATTTTGATTCCGTCTGTTGTGGGAATTGATGAAAATGATGGAATAATAGTGGGAGAACTCGCGAAGGAAAGAAGAATGATGAACGCCGGGGAAACTGCGAGCAATTTTAAAAGAAGGATGGGAACGGAAGCAAAAATTAAAGTGAAGAATAGAACTTTTGATGCACAGATGCTTTCTTCATTTGTATTGAAACATTTAAAGGAAAATGCTGAAAAGCAGCTGAATGAGAAGATAGACAGGGCAATAATAAGCGTGCCTGCATATTTTAATGATAAACAGAGAAAAGATACTAAAACAGCGGCAGAACTGGCAGGACTTACAGTGGAAAGGCTTATAAATGAGCCAACAGCTGCGGCATTGTCACTTGGAAGCCATATTTTAGATCAGAATTTGAAGTTTATCGTGCTTGACTTGGGTGGAGGGACATTTGATGTTACTTTGCTTGAAACATTTGAGGATATTATGGAAGTAATTTCGATAAGTGGAGATACGATGCTTGGTGGAGAAGATTTTACTACCAAAATATGTGAAATTTTCTTGAAAAATATAGGATTATCAATATCTGACTTGAGCCGTGATGAAAGAACAAAATTGTACACAAAGGCAGACAGGGCAAAAAAACTGATAAGTTTAAAAGATGTGGAAATTGAACTGGAAATTAAAGGAAAAGGCTATAAAGTAGAAATTACACAGGCAGATTTCAGGGTGGCTGTAAAACCATTGCTTGTAAAAATAAAAGTTGCGATTGACAAGGCTTTACAGGATGGAAATACGGATGCAAGAGAAATTGAGAAAGTTGTTCTAGTCGGCGGGGCTGTAAAATTGGGAATTGTGGAAGAATTTGTGGAAAAGTATTTTAATAAAATGCGTGGAGAAAAAACTTATTTTGACAATACTGATTTTATTGAAGGCAACAAACTCGTGTCAATAGCTCAAAATCCTGATACTGTCGTAGCTTACGGCGTTGGTGTAACTGTGGGAATGAAGGAGAGAAACAAGGCATTTAAGGAAAGAATTTTGACAGATGTGTGTCCATTTACACTCGGAATTAAAGTAATTGGACAGAGATTTGCACCGATTATTCCAAGGAATACAACGGTTCCTACAAGCAAGTCTGAATATTTTTCAACAGTAGAAGACAATCAGACAATAATAAGAATCGCAATTTATCAAGGGGAAAGCTTGAATATAAATGATAACCTATTTTTGGGAGAATTTGAAATAAAAGTTCCAAGAAATAATGCAGGAAATGAAAAAGTGAACGTAAGATTTACTTACGATATAAATGGGATCTTAGAAGCAGAAGCAACTGCAATAAGTACGGGAGAAAAAAGAAATAAATTAATTATAAATGGCGATTTATCCGAAGAAGAAAAAAATGAAAGAATAAAAACATTGGAAGAAATAAAAATTAAGTCAGAAAATCAAAACAAAGATAAATTGCTGATTGAAAGGGCAAATCGAATTTATTCAGAAATAGTAAATACAGAAATTAGAAACTACATTTCAGAATATTTGGAAAATTATCAGATGATTGTAAGAACTGGTGATAGAATCCGTATTCAAAAAGTAAAAAAAGAATTTTCAGCCTTTCTTGATAAAATAGATCCAGAACTGAACGACTTGAGTGTTGATGATATTTTGAGAGATATTGACGAAAAGGAAGAAGATGAGGCTGTGGAAGCGGAAGATGAACTGGAGTTTTGGAATTAGAAAAATAAATTTTAAAATATTGTGTTTATTGAGATTTGTGGACTTTTATAAATAATTAGCGTAACTTTTTATAAGGAGAAAATAATTATGAAAATAAAAAAATTGTTGAAAATATTTGGGTTGTTAATTTTGGCAGGAAATATTATGAATGCAGAATACATAAAAAGAAATGGAGAAATTTATTATCGGGAGTGGATGGAACAAAAGCCCAAATTATTAAAAAATATAGATAAAAAATCATTTGAAATATTGGAAAATGATTTTGCAAAAGATAAGAATAATATTTATTATCAAGGGGAAAAGATTGAAAAAATAGATCCTAAAAGTGCTAAAATATTTGGAAGCCATTTTGTGAAGGATGAGAAAATTGTTTTTGATGCTTATGAAAAAAAGGAATTGAAAGATGTGGATATAAAGACACTTAAATCAGTTGGAGATTATTATTTTAAAGATAAGAACAATGCTTATTTTGATATGAAAAAAATTGATGAAAAAGTTGATTTGGAGACGTTTGTTTATTTGGAGGATTTTTATGCGAAAGACAAGAATAATCTATATTTTCGTGAGCAAAAAGTGAAAGGTGTAAGTCCGAATAATTTTAAGTTTTTGACTTCATTAAGCAGTGTTCCCGACAATATCATTAAAAGCGGGAATGATTTTTATCTTGTTTATGAAAATGATTCGAATGAAAAAATATATGCGAAAAAAATGGATTTTCCAATTGACAGGGATACTTTTGAAAGTTTTTCCATGAGAGTTTATAAAGATAAAAACAATTTTTATTATTACGATGAAACTGATGATATAAAAAAGGGAAAAACGCTTATTAAATTTAAAAATGAGGCTGATATAAAAACACTTAAATTTTTGAAGGAAAAAAATGGCGAAAAAAGTAATGAATATATAAAAGATGAAAAGAATGTCTATTATGTGGATGAAGAAAATGCAGAGATAAAAAAGATAGAAAATGCTGATTACAAAACCTTTCAAGTTATTGAATACTTATATGCAAAGGATAAAAACAATGTTTATTATCAAGGGAAAAAGTTAAATAATGTTAATCCAAATTACTTTAAAATTGTAGACAATGAAATAAAATATAATAATGAGTTTTATAAAATTGATGACAATATGAATCTTATAAAAATAGAAAGAGAATAAAAAGTTGAAAAGTTAAAAAGGTATTTTATTTCTAAAAATTAAAGATTATAAAAAAAGGAGTAAGTGCATGAAAAGAAAAAATTTATTAAAAATATTAATTTTATTTATCCTAGCAGGAAGCATTGCAAATGCGGAATATTTAAAGGAAAATGGTGAAATTTATTATAAAATGCCATATTATGAGATTAAGTCGAAAGTAAAAGATGTAGATATTGAAAGTTTTGAACCTTTAAAGGAAGATAGAGAGCTTATTGGCGATTATTATGCAAAAGATAATAAATATGTTTATTTTTATGGTAAGAAACTTAAAGATGTTTTGCCCGAAGGATTTGAAACAGTAAAAGAAAATTATGTGAAAGATAGTAAAAATGTATATAAAATTGAAGCTGAGATTACAGATAGTATACCAATATCTTCGGATAATAAAATAAATACAAAAAAAATATCTTTAGATGGACTTGATGTTAAAACTTTTAGAGCTTTAGAAAATAGCAAAGATGTTACGAGCATAGATTATTTTGTTGATAAAAATAATATTTACTATGCCTATGAGAATTTGGAAAAAATACAAGGAGCAGATAAAAATTCTTTTGAGGTTTTGGGTAATTATATCGCAAAAGATAAAAATAATGTTTATTATAACGGTAAAAAGATGGAAAATGTGGATTCTAAGAGTTTTAAAAATTTTGGTAATTTTATAGGAAAAGATAAAAATAGAGTTTTTTATATTACAGGAAATGAGGATATTAAAGATGCTGATGCGGAAAGTTTTGAGATAATGGGAGATACTTATTATTTTAGAGATAAAAATAATATTTTTGTTATTAAATACAGTAATGATTTTCCTGCTGGACAAGGTTTTATAAAATTACCAAATATTGATAGAAACAGTTTTATTACTTTGAGCGAGGAAATTGGAAAAGATAAAAACGGTGTTTACTATTTTGGTGAAAAAATAAAAGGAATTAATCCGAATAATGTTAGAGTTATTGAAGAAATGGGACAAGATAATTATATTCTTCAAAGCGAAAATAATTACTATTTGACATTTAATAGCAATAGCGATTTGTATGACAGAAAAAACGATAAAATTGAAGCAAAAAAAATAAATAATTTGAACATTGATTTTAGTACATTTAAGTATTTTGAAATTTTGAATTACTATAAAGATAAAAACAGTTTTTATTATCGTTCAGATAATGATTTAAAAAAAATCAAAAGTGAAATTGATGTTAAAAGTGCTGATAAAGTGCTTGAGTTGAATGATTTTGTAAAAGATAAAAATAATCTGTATTATTTTTCTAATGGAAAAATTAATAAAATAAATTTGAATATTGATGTAAATAGTTTAGTATTTTTCGACAATAACAGTTCTTCTTACAGCAGTTATATAAAAGATAGAAATAACGTATATTTTGTAGATAATAAAAACGGGAAAGTAAAAATAGTAAAAAATGCTGATAAAAATACATTTCAAATTGTAAACGGAAATTATGGGGTAGATAGAAAAAATGTTTATTATGATGGAGAAAAGCTAGATTCTGTTGGTATTGAAGGGCTTAAAATTTTTGATGATAGTTACTTAAAGGATAATAAAAATGTCTATGAGATTTATACGACAGATGACGGAAAAACTAAAATAAGAACAATAAAAAATTTAAACATTGATGTGGCAAGTTTTGAGAATATTTTAAAAGAAGCATTTTATAAAGATAAAAATTCGGTTTATTATGTCGATATGACTGAAGATAAACAGGAATTAAAAAAACTCGAAGGAGCAGATGCTGATACATTTGAGCTGGGAATTTTTTCAAAAGATAAAAATAGCGTATATGTTGACAAACAGAGATTGGAAGGTGTTAGTCCAAAAGGATTTGAAATATTAGACAATGATTTAAATTTTATAAAAGATTATAAGAATGTTTTTTATTTGGATAGAGCAGATGATGGTATAACTTTCATACCAAGAGTGCAAAATATAGAAGGAGTAGATATTGCAACTTTGGAATTTGCTGGAGGACATTATAGCAACTATTATAAAGACAAGAACAATGTTTATTTTATGGATAACAGAGATGGTAAAATAAAATTCAAAAAATTATCCTATGTAAATCCGAAAACATTTGAAATGGTGGATAATACTTTTGCGAGAGATGATAAAAACCTTTATATATTTGAATACAAATTGGACGGAATTGATCCAAAGACATTTAAAAAATTAAGTTATAGAATGGTAAAAGATAAAAATGGACTATATTTCTTAGAAGATATTGAAAAAGAAAATGAAAATATAGAAATAAAAGTTCAAAAACTAAATATAAAAGGATTAGATTTAAAAACTTTTGAACATATTGACGGCGACTATTATAAAGATAAAAATAATGTTTATTATGAATCATACAACAATCTTTATAAAATAGAAAATGCTGATTTAAAAACTTTTGAAATTTTAGATTCAAGTTATACTGGTTATGGCAATTTTTCGAAAGATAAAAATTATATTTATTTGAATAATAAAAAATTAGAAGGGATTGATGTAAAAACTTTTGAAAAAATGCAGGCTAATCTTATAAGAGATAAAAACGATATTTATAAAGTTGAAGAAAATGAGGGAAAACACGGTTTTAAAATAGTTCCAATTAATGCAAGAATAGATTTTAAAAATCTAAAAAACTTAGATTGGGGATATTTTAAAGATGATAAAAATATTTATTATTTTGATGGAGATAAGTTTGAAAAAATAGAAGGAGCAGATGCTAGTTCATTTGAAAAAGTAAAATATTCTGATTTTTACAAAGATAAAAATTATGTCTATTATAACGGTAAAAAGATAGTTGGAATGGATTTTAAAGATATTGAAAATATAGATGAGGAATGGTCAATTACAGAACTGGACGGAACGTGGATAAAATACAAAGATAACGTTTACTATAAAGGGAAAAAATTAAAAGGAATCAGCTCTGATAATTTTAGTTATTTTGATGGCGGATTATCGTATGATAAAATTTTAGTTGATAAAAATGGTATTTATAAATTTATTGAAACTGAAGATAACAAAAAAACAATAGAAGCAACTCGATTGGATAGTGAAGGCATTGATTTAGAAACTCTCGAAAGAATTACTTCTCCAATGGACAGTTCCAATTATTTCAAAGATAAGAACGGCATTTATTTTATGGATGGAAATAAATTTGTAAAAGTAAATGGAGCGGATAAAGATAGTTTTGAAGTAACAATGAGAGGAAAATATGGGAAAGATAAAAATAACGTTTATTTCGAAGGGAAGAAAATGGAAGGGAAAAATCCAGTTGACTTTGACGAGGAAATGGAGATTAAACAATAGAAATTATTTTGTTTGAATTGTTAATAAATCAAAAACTTGAGAATAAAAAAGGAGAGTTGTTGTGAACATTAAAGGGCATTTGTTAAAAATTCTATTTTTGTTTGTTTTGGCGGGGAGTATTGTAAATGCAGATATTCGTGTGGTGCCTTTTTATGAAATTCATGGAAATAGTGTATACTATAGAACAGAAAATGGATTAGAAAAGTTGCAAAATGCAGATGCGAAAACTTTTGAAAGTTTTAAAGAAAGTAGTTCTTTTGGAAGGGATAAAAATAATGTTTATTATTGGGGAGATAAACTGAATAGAATAGATTCAAAAACTTTTGAGGTAGTTGAAGGATATGGTATTACAATGTTTAAAGATAAAAATGGAATTTATACTTTTGGAAAAAATTATGATAAATTAAAAGTTATAAATTTTAAAGAAAATGGGATTAATATAGATTTTAATGACTTTAAAGTAATTTCAAGTGAAGATCCAACTATTTATAGAAATAAGAATGATATTTATTTCCAAAAAGGTGGAAAAATTTATCCAATAAAAAATGTGGACGCAAAAACTTTTGAAGAAATAAATGGACGTAGCTATCTTGATAATAAATATTATAGGGATAAAAACAATGTTTACTATTTTTCTGAAGATAAAATGTTGAAACTGAAAAACGCAGATAGAAAAAGTGTTAATGAATTAAGTGAAAATATTTTAAAAGATAAAAATTATGTCTATTTTGAAAATCAACAAATAAAAGGTTTAGATGTTAACAGCTTTAAAGTTATTTATGAAAATAGAATATCAGAACCTGAAAATTTGATAAAGGATAAAAATGGTGTCTATTATATTGATGAAAATAAAAAAACTTTAATAAAATTTAGAAATGATGAGATAGATATAGAAAGTTTTGGAATAGCGAATGAAATGCTGGATGATTATTTCAAGGATAAAAATAATGTTTATTATTTGGAGGAGTATAACCTTTATAGGTTAGATGATTTGGATATTGGGACTTATCAAAATATTTCTATGACAAGATACAAAAAGGATAAAAATAATTTGTACTTTAAATGGAAAAAAGTAAAAAATGTTAATCCCGATGATGTTGAAATAATTGAAAATGACTTCATCAAAATAAAAGATACATTATATGAAATTTCTAGTTTTGAAGAAAAAGAAGTTGAAATATTACCTTTAGCAGTTGATGTAAAAACCTTTGAATATATTGATAACAAGTATTATAAGGACAAAACTAACATTTATTATAATAAAAATGGAAAATTAAAAAAAATAGAAGATGTAAATTTCAAAAGTTTTGGAATACTAGAAAAAAATTCTTATTTTGGAAAAGATAAAAATAATATTTATTATAAAGGCGATAAATTAGAAAAAATAGATAGAAATAGTTTTAAAGTATTAAATGAATCTTACGATAATTCTATAATAAAAGATAAAAATGGAATTTATATATTAACTAAAGAGAGTAGCATAAAAACAATTAAAATTGATAAAAATATTAAGAATATTGATTTTAATAGTTTTGAAGAAATTACAAATTATCCTTATGTTTTTAAAGATAAAAATGCTGTTTATACTTTAAATACAGATGATGATAAAATTGCTACTGTTTTCAATTTTAGAGGAATTGATTATAAAATAAATGAATTAAGTGATGCTAATCCTAATATATTTGATATGATTGAACTTAATTATTTTAAAGATGATAAAAATGTTTACTATTTTTCAGATAAAGAAAAAATGATGATAAAAGTTGAAAATGTGGATACTGAAAGTTTTGAAATAATGAATGATGATTATGCAAAAGATAAGAATAATGCTTATTACAAAGGTAAAATTTTTAAGGAAGCAGATGCAAAAACTCTTGATAAACATTATGATGAAAATAATAACGGGTACAAAATAAAGGATAAGAAAAAAGTGTATAAAACAAAAAAGTGATATTTATTTTACAATTGACTTTTTTTGAAAATACGATATAACTAAATTGTTAAAGACCCTAAGAGAAACTTATAATAGAATAAAATTACTGACAAATTAAGCTAGAATTTTCTAGCTTTTTTTGTAATAACAAAGAGTTCAGTAAATTCATATTCTATTATAAGGAGGTTTATAGCTGTGAATAGCGATGAACTTATTAGACTTCTAGTTATTATGTATATTGTTTACAGATTAACTAGATATTCGAAAAATCTCGAATTTCAGCTCTATCTCTACCCTTAGGGATTTCGATTAATAAATTTAACAATTTTCTAAAATCCAAACAAATCCTTTTCCAGTTCGTATATCTGAATTGTTAAAATGATTTCCCTCATTCCATTCCAAAATACTTTTTTCAATTCCAGAATTTTTTAATATTTCAGAATACTCCCTTATATTGTCGCCAATTTTAGCTAATATTTTATGTTTAGAAGTTTCTTCCAGTTTTCCAAGGCTCAGATATACATTATTTGCCTTTAACTCAGCATTTCTTACAAAATCTATCCAGCCTTCATACCACACAGAAGGAGAAACGCCTGCTACTCCATAAAAAGTATTAGTTTCATAACCACTCCACAGCGAAAATAACCCAGCAAGAGAATATCCGCCTAAAATATATTTCACATTCTTATCTTGAATATTCATAAATCCTGTCAAACTTGGAATCAGTTTATTCTTTATAAACTCTAATGTTTTATCTGCTCCATTTCCAAAGTTCCCTTTTCCACGAAGAAGTGGCATTTCCCACGGAGTCAGTTCACTGTTCCAGTCGTTTATTTTAAATGCAGCAAGACTAAAATTTTTATTTGTATTTTCAGAAATATATTTCACTTCATTATCTAGAACTTTGATATCATTTTCGTCTACAGGCTGTATCAAAACGTAGTCAATTTTTTCATTTTCTTTTGTATACAAAATACACTCTTTATTTTCTATTCTTAAATTTAATTTTTTCATAGTAGCTCCTTTTTAATATTTTTCAAATAGATTCTGATTAATATAATTAATTATAGCATATATTTAAGAAATTTTATTCAAATTTCTCTATGATATTATTATAGTTTTTTTCTTTAATTATATATATTTAATTTTTCTTGAAATTGTAGTAAAATAAATTATACAGTAAAAATTTTATTTTATTACTTTAAATCTATTATCCAAGAAAAAAATAATAAATTATAAAACACAAAGAAATTAAAAAAGGGTAATTTCCCCTTTTTACACTTAAATAAACACGCAATACGATAATAGAACGATAAAAAATTATGAGTATCAGATACAAAATATTAATATGGAGAGTTATTTTTATGAATAAGGAAATTATACAAATATGTAATATTACAATAGCATTAAAATTTGCCTTAAAAACAAATACTAAAATCGAATATTTTCCTTTTGAATATGAAAAAAGTATAGAATTTCTATTTTCTAAAAATAAAATAGATTTTTTAGAAAAAAACTACAAGGCTAAAAACGTTGAAGAATGGTTTGACTATTGTCTGAATTTAGGATTAGAAGATATAAAAATTTTATTACCTATTTCATCTGAAAATTTAAATATTCCCAACGATTTAAATTCAAATAAGATTAAACTTATTTGCTATTTTAAAAATAATTTGATTCTTTATTTTACACCAAAATGGAAGAAAGCAAGTGGTGAATGGAATGTTGTTTATACTGCTCACAAATACGAAAATTCTATCAATGGAAAACTTAAATTTTATGATAATACAAAAGATTTTAAAAATGCATTAAGTAAAATAGCAACTTTAGCTGATAAAATTGATTTTCAAAATTTTGGAAATATCTTTAGAAAAGCTATTGATATTTTAAATGGAGAAAATGTTGAAAATATACAAAAAACTTTTTATGGACTATATTTTTCTGAATTACCCAAAAATAACAAACACCTTTTTTATGCCTCAGATATTTCTGATGTTTTTGGCGGAATGGGTTCCTGGAATGACAGCCCTCCTTATTATGCACATGAAAAAGGGCTTGAAATTGAATACGATAACCTTTCGGAAGAACTTTTAACACAAATCAGGCTTGCTCTTTTATATTCTGTAAATGAATGGTAAATCTATAATGAAAAATTTACACTATAAATGTGATGCCGTAATTAGTATTGCGATTTCTGTAATTACATTACAATATTAAAATATTATCATTTATTTTTCAAAAATTTACAAAGGAAGTATTTTTTGGTATAATAAAATTATAAAAAAAACAGAGATTTAGAAAGGGATTAGGGAAAAATGGAATTGCTTAAAATTAATGAGTTTATAAAAGAAAATGTGGATAAAATTTATGACGAAATGGTAAAAGTTAGACGAACTATTCACGAAAATCCTGAACTTGGGGATGAAGAAATTGAAACGAGTAAATTAATAAAGAAATTTTTGATGGAAAATGGAATTGAATTTTCTGAGATTATAAATACAGGAGTTGTTGCGACAATTTATAATGATAAGGAAAATATGAAAAATAAGACAGTTGCGACTCGTGCGGATATTGATGCATTACCAATTTTCGAAGAAAATGAAGTTGAATATAAGTCAAAAAACATTGGAAAAATGCATGCTTGTGGACATGATGCACATACAACTATTCAACTTGGAGTAGCAAAAATTTTGGCAGACAACAAAGATAAATGGAATGGAACTGTGAGATTTTTCTTTCAGCCTGCGGAAGAAACAACTGGCGGTGCTGACAGAATGATAAAAAATGGAGCATTAAAATTTGAAAATGATACAAATCGAAAAATAGACGCCTTTTTTGCATTACACATGGCTCCAGAAATAGAACTTGGGAAAATTGGGATAAAATATGGAAAGGCACATGCTTCATCAGCAAGAATACATCTTACGATAAATGGTACTTCTGCTCACGCCGCATTGCCCCACAAAGGAGTTGATGCAATCTTAATCGGAGCAAAAGTTATGGAATTCTTGCAGTCAATAGTTAGCAGAAGAATTGATCCAAGAGAAGAATCCGTAATTACAATCGGAGCATTCAATGGAGGCTTTGCTGATAATGTAGTCTGCGATAAAGTGGAAATGAAAGGAACTGCAAGAACAATGTCCGAAGAAACAAGAACATTTATAATCGAAACACTTGAAAAAGACCTACCTAAATTTGTAGAATCACTAGACGGAACAATAAATGTTGATATTAAGCGTGGTTATGCTCCTGTAATTAACAACGAAGAAATGACAAAAAGAGTAGAAAATAATATTGTTGACTTATACGGTGAAAATGCTCTGGAATTAATAAAACAGCCTAGAATGGATGTTGAAGATGTTAGTTATTTCCTAAATGAAATACCTGGGTGTTTTTTCAGACTGGGAACAAGAGTCGAAGAAAAAGGCTTAATTTATGATTTGCACCATCCAAAATTTAATATTGATGAAGAAAGCTTGAAAATCGGAATGGGATTACAATTGAAAAATATTTTAGAATATTTGAAATAAAAGTTTTTTATTAAAGATTTATTGATTAATACTAAACCCTGTTTAAAAATGAGAATAAATTTTTATAATAGAATTGTTCAATAGTTAATTCATAATCATTCAACTTTTTTATTTTTTATATTTGTAGGATTGCTCATTGCCGCAAATCCTACAACCTATGGCTAGTCTACGACATTTTTCTGCACTGACAAAAAACTCGCTATGCTCAAACAGTTTTGCCAGCACAGAAAAATGCTCCGACGGATTAGTTTGTACTAGATTCTGTTTAAAAAGTGAAAATTATGTTTTAATTATTTGAAAATATTTTTTATCCTTTATTAGAAAAATTTGTAATAAATTCGTTATTTAAATGGGGTTTAGTATATAACTTTATTTTCCCTATTTATATTTTTAAATTTTGCTTGATTTTATTTTAATTAAACCAGCGGTTGTAATTAAATTAAAAATACTTAAACGAGCCAAGATTGTAAAAAGGATAGAAATTATTTCCTTTTATTCTAAAAAAACAAAAAAATCAGCATAATTTAAAATTATTAATGATAATACTAAAAGAAAATAAAAAAAGGAATGAGATGAATAAAATAAAAAATAATTATGAAGTTGGGCAAAAACTGGAAATTGAAATAGAAAAAATAGTGTTTGGTGGAGAAGGACTTGGAAGAGTTGATGGATTTACAGTATTTGTACCGATGAGTGTGCCGGGAGATAAATTGGAAGTGGAGATTATCTCGGTAAAAAAGTCGTATGCAAGAGGGCTTATAACTAGGATAATTGAACCATCAAAGGACAGAATTGAGGATTTGTCCAAAATTAGTTTTGAGGATTTTGATGGATGTGATTTTGGAATGCTTAAATATGAGAAACAGCTTGAATATAAGGATAAGATGCTTGAAGAAGTGTTGACAAAGATTGCTGAAATTGATTTGAAAAAGATAAAAATTAGCAAAATTATTGGAAGTGATGAAAAAATTAATTATAGAAACAAGACAGCTGAGCCATTTTTTAAAAAGAATGGGATTATTCAGACGGGATTTTATTCAAGAAAATCCCACAATGTTTTTTCAGCTAAAGAAAGTCTTCTAAAGTCAGAAATTGCCAAAATAATTATTGATAAATTTTTGCAGAAAGTAAATAGTTTTGCAGGCACAAAAAAGGAATTTAAAGTTTTTAATGAAGTAAATAATACTGGATTTTTGAAGCAGATAATGGTTAGAAATAATGAAAAAGATGAAGTTATGATAGTTGTTGTAGTGAATAAAAATTCGCAGTATAATCAGCTTTCAAAAGTGCTGGAAGAAATGTATGATGAAAATGACTGCATAAAATCAATCTATATTTCTGTAAAAACTGAACAGAATAATGTAATTTTAGGTAAAAATGTCCATTTATTTGGAAGCCAGTATTTGGAAGAGGAAATGGAAGGATTAAAATTCAAGATTTATCCAAATTCATTTTTCCAAATTAATAAAAAACAGGCACTAAAACTTTATGATGTTGCAATAAAATTTTTGAATGAAGAAAATAAAGATACTGATAAAATCTACGAAAAAACAGTAATTGATGCATTTTCAGGGACTGGGACAATTGCAATGATGCTTTCAAAAAATATAAAGAAGGTTATTGGAATTGAAAGTGTGGAAAGTTCAACACTTGCTGCAAAACTGACTTCTTATGAAAACTCCATTCAAAATGTAGAATTTGTAAATGGAAAAGTTGAGAAGGAACTGCCAAAAATTTTGAAGAGAGAAAATGTCGGAGCAATAGTTTTTGATCCACCAAGACGAGGAATCGAAGAATCGGCATTAAAGAGTGTTATACAGAATAAAATTGAAAAAATTGTCTATATTTCCTGCAACCCTGCTACTTTTGCACGAGATGTGAAGATTTTGGCTGAAAATGGGTATATATTGAGAAAAGTTACTCCTGTGGATATGTTCCCTCAGACTGGGCATATTGAGGTAGTGGGGATGATGATAAAAATATAGAAATAAAAGCTGAAAAAACTATAGTTGTAGTAGGCTAGTATCTGATATTTTATTTGATGAGGAAATATTAACCTTAAAATCATAGATAATAATTGATAGAATAAAAAATGACCAATGTTAGTATGCGCTTTCTTTACTGGGAAAAAAACAGTAAAGAGGGTTATTTAATATCATAGAAGTCTAATTTTGAAGATTGTATTAAATCTATGTGAGTATATTGTAAAATATTAAATTTTGCGATATAATAAATTATCTTATAAAGTAAAGGAGAAAAACTATGGAATGGAATAAACTATTATCATCAAAAACGAAAATAGAAAGGAAGAAAGAACCGAAAGAGTTTTATGAATATCCTATTAGTTATATGGAAATTGATTATGAACAGATAATATCAAGCTCAGCATTTCGTAGATTACAGGATAAAACTCAAGTATTTCCTTTAGATAAAAGTGATTTTGTGAGAACAAGACTAACACATTCAATTGAGGTATCATCTATTGCAAGGCAATTAGGAATAATGATTCAAAAAACACCAAAAAAATATAGTAAAGAATTATTCAAAGATGAAGATAAAGTCGTTATTGAAAATATACCTTCCATTTTAGCATGTGCAGGATTATTACATGATATTGGTAATCCACCATTTGGACATTTTGGAGAAACAGTTATTGGGGATTGGTTTAAAAAAGAGCTGGAAAAAGATAATTTTACTTTTAATAAAAAGCCAATTAAAAAAATTCTAAACTAACAAATGAGAAAAGATTTAGAAATTTTGAAGGTAATGCACAAGCTTTAAGAATATTAACAAAATTACATTCGAATGGTAATGATATAAATCTTTCATATAGTATTCTTAATACTTTACTAAAATATCCTACGGATTCTACAAGTTTTTCAAGAAAAGAAAAGAATATAAAAAAACATAAGCTAGGATATTATTATTCAGAAAATGATATTGTAAAAGATATTTGTCAAACTACTGGTACAGAAATCAAGGGAGAATATGTAAGGCATCCATTGACATTTTTATTAGAAGCTGCAGATGATATCGCATATGCTACTGCTGACTTAGAAGATGCTTTTAAGAAAGGTTTGTTTACAATAGAGCAATTTATTGACTATTATCAAGATGAAATTAGTAAAATAGAAAATAAAAAAATAGATTGTATAGAACAAATATTTGTCAGATTAAAAGAAAAAATAAAAAATAATACAGGACATATTAACGATTATAAAAGCGAAATTAGTGAATTTGAAAAAATTATTGAAGATAATAGAAAAATATTTTTTACAAAAGAAATATTGTTTGATTTGAAAGAAAGAATAAAAAATGATGTGGAAAATGTTGAGGATGATCAGAAGAAAAAAAGATATAAAAAAAGATATGAAGATATGAAGATATGAAGCAGTTTATTGACTATTGTAAAAATGAAATTAGTAAAATTAAAACTGAAGAAAATAATAAAGAAGATAAAATAAAGATACTAGATGATTTGAATACAAAAATAGAAAACAATGCGAAAAATGTTGAGGATGATTTCAATATATCTCAGGAAGAGAAAAGGATGAAAACTAACGAGGATATTTTCAGTGCATTTCAGAAATGTATAGATTTTATAAAAAAATGGTTAATGTATGCTGTGCTATATCGATTTTATGATTCCTTTGATTCTATTAGGGAGGGGGTATATAAGTATGATTTATTTTATGATACATTTCATGAACATACAATTAAAATATTAAAAGGTGCTATGAAAAAATTTGTATTTAATAATAATGATATTCTAAAACTGGAGTTATCTGCAAAAAAAATAATAGAAGCTCTTTTAAATGATTTCATTTATGCTGTTAGATATTGGAACGAGGATAACGATAATGAGAAAATGTCAAAATCTGATAAAAAATACATTAATATAATTTCACAGAGTTTAAAAGACGAATATATAAAAACTGAATTTAAAGATGAAAGTGAAAAACTATATAGTAAATTTATGATGGTAATAGATTTTATCAGCGGAATGACAGATTCGTATGCCAAAAATTTGTATCAGGAACTTTATGGAATATACTAATTTTACACTGTATTATAATATATTTGGATAATTGTAAGTAACTTGAAGTAATAACATTAACACAAAAGTGAAAAAAACATTCATTATAAAGTTATTTTAAAAATATTAAGGAACAATAAGCTCCCTTATTTTTCTTTATAGATTATTAAATATTATAAATTAAGAGTGAGAAAGTGGTTATGAAAATATGTATTATGTTTATTAGTAAAGAAGTTAAAGTCGACAAATTTTAGAAGGTTTTATAAAAAATTATGAAAACTATTGATTGATAGAGATATAAAATAGATATTGATAAAAGTGTATTTTATAAATAAAAAAATGGAAGTTTAAATACTAATCTTTTGTTGAAAAATATTAAAAAATTATCTAGAAATGAAGATTACAAGTTATAGCTAAAAACTACTATATTTTTTTACCTCCTTGCTCATATAAATACAATATTTTTTACTACTATATAAAATTTATAATTCCTGTAGGGACTGAAAATTTAAGGAAAGAAAAATATTGTTATGTTGACAAAACATTATTGATAAATGAAATATTAATAAATAAAGCAAAAGTAATACTATTTATAAGACCACTAAGATTTGAAACCAGACACTTAGAAAATGTGCTTATTTAAGAATAAAAAATAATTTAAAAAAGTTATTATAAATTTCAACATACACTAGGACTTTTGGAAAAATTATCAGAAAAATACAAGAAATAAAAAATTAAAAAAAAGGAAGTTGATATTTATGAAAATATACACAAAATATGGTGATGAAGGTTTTACAAGACTTTATGGAGGACAACGAGTCAGCAAGACTCATGTTAGAGTAGAAGCATATGGAACAATGGATGAAGTTTGTTCATTACTTGGAGTAATTATTGCTGAAATTCGTGAAGATGAAAAGCTGAATGATGTACTTGGAAAGATACGTGAAGAATGTGAAAATATACAGCAGCAGCTTTTTGACTGTGGAAGTGACCTTGCGACTCCTGATGGATTGCGAGAATATAAGCAAACAATTGATGATGTGAAATGGCTTGAGGAAAGAATGGATGAATATATTCCACAATTGCCTAAATTAGAATGTTTTGTAATTCCTGGAGGAAGCAGAATGTCAAGCATGTTTCATCTTATGAGGACAAGCACTCGTAGCTTGGAACGAAAAATGATTGCTGTAATTGAAGCAAATGAAGGAATAAATAAAGTTGGACTTCAATATATCAATAGACTTTCTGACTATTTCTTTGTAGCAGCATGCCTTACAAATCTAAAATTAGGAAATAGCGAAACTATCTATAAAAGAAGTGCAAAAATTTTTAGAAATAGCAAATAGTGTGTATTTAAATTAGAATTTTAAAATTTCTAGAATAATTTTTTTAATATCATAATAAGGAGAAAAATTTAATGAAATTAGGAATTATTGGAGCAGGAAATATGGGAAGCTCTATACTGAAAGGCATTACATCTTCAAACTTTCTTGAAAATAAAAATATAGCCATTTTTGATTTAAACAAGGAAAAAATTCAAGAATTATCAAAAGAGTACGGTGTAAAAAAAGCAGAAAATGAAAACGAACTTGCAAAGGAAAGTGATATTCTCATTCTTTCTGTAAAACCAAACATTATCCCTAAAGTATTGGATAAAATAAAAGATGATTTGTCAGAAAAAACGATTGTTTTATCAATTGCTGCTGGAATTAGCATCGGTTTTATTGAAAATATTATTGGAATTGACAAAAAAGTTATTAGAACTATGCCAAACACACCTGCTCAAGTGTTGGAAGGAATGACGGCAGTTTCTTTTAATCATAACATTCAGGAAAATGAAAAAAGTATGATTTTTAAATTGTTGAATAGTTTTGGAAAAAGTATTGAAATTGAGGAAAAACTTATGCATGCCTATACAGGAATTAGTGGCTCTCTGCCAGCTTACGTTTACGTATTTATGGAGGCTCTTGCGGATGGCGGGGTACTGGAAGGAATGCCAAGAGACAAGGCTTATGAAATCATTGCCCAAACGGTTTTAGGCTCAGCTAAAATGATGCTTGAAACAAAAAAACATCCAGGAATTTTGAAAGATGAGGTAACTTCTCCAGGAGGAACTACAATTGCTGCTTTAAAAGTGCTGGAAGATGGTAAATTTAGAGGAACTGTAATGGAAGCTGTTAAGGCTTGTACAGAAAAGTCTAAAGAAATGGCAGGGGATTAAAATCCCCTCTTTTACAGGATTGCTCATTGCCGCAAAACCTTATCTTGCAGTAAAGATTTATACTAATAATTAAAATTGTGTCAATATTGCTACGCAATAACCTATGGCTAGACTCCGACTTTTACTTGCTCAATTCCGAAACTCCTCCTTCCAGTCATCAAAGAATCGTAGCTGAATAAATAAAAGCTCCGTCGATTTATTAAACTAAAAAATTATATTTCAATTATCTAAAAATACTAGATTTTTACATAATCTGATATTTTTCCACATATTTTAATTTATGATTTATCCAATATTCCAACTGATTTTCAGACTGATTTACACGAAATTCAAGATTATATTTCGCCATATCCACAAATAGAGAGTTATCCTTTTGATAAATAGTTAAATAATGTTTTCCTTTTTTATCCACAGCCATTACTTTTCCATTCTCAACTGAAAATGTATATTGAATACTGTTATAGTCACGATTTGGACTCCACACCAAATTTTTATCATCTGTCATTTTTATATAAAATGCTGAATTTGTAGGAATAAATGCCAAGTTTAACCAATTTAGCCCTTTACTGTCAATTCCTCCAGAAATTCCCTTGTTCCCATAAGCAGTTATTTTGTATTCTCCTGTTCCTACATTTTTTACTCCTGCAAATACCATTCCTAGCGACTTTAGTTCAGCTTTCTCAAAATCTACATTGTCTTTATAGTTTAGAAAAAAATCATTTGAAGAATATTTTATAATTTTAGATTGATCTGTTATTTTTCCTTTTTTATTTACTTTTATAATTTTAAAATCTTTTTTCAAAGCATCAGATAAAAATTCATAAACATTTACTGCAGCATATCTTGAAGGCATAAAAGCCAGATAATTTCCCACATTTAGCTGAACAGGATATTTATCCCCATTTCCTGATATTATTCTGTAGCTTATGTAATCGGGGTTATTTGACATTCTAAATGAAAATTTTTCAAAATTGTTAAAATTTTCTTTATTTCCAGCATTTAATGTGAAACTTAGCAAAATTCCAATTAACAGCATAAATTTTAATAATATATTTTTTTTCATAAAAATCTCCTAAATTTTATAGTAATTTTAGTTTAAAACGAGAGTAAGAAGTTAGACTCATCTATAGCCAAGTTATTTTTTTATATATTTTTTTCAATCTCAAAAAAACTACCTATCATTTTAAAACTTCGTAAAAAAAGGAGTTAATTCAAAATTTAATTTGAAAAAACCCCTAAAAATTTTTAAAGATTATTGTTGATTTGCGATTATAGCAATTTCTACTCTTCTATTTTGAGCTCTTCCAGCTTCTGTTGCGTTACTTGCGATTGGCTGTTTGCTTCCAAAACCACGTGAAGTTATTCTTGAACTTGAAATACCTTGAGACTCAAGATAAGATTCTACTGAACTTGCACGATTTACAGAAAGTGGATTGTTAATTGCATCATTTCCAGTTGTATCTGTGTGTCCTGATACTACGATTGTTGAGTCAGGGTAAGTTTTTAATACAGTTGCTACTGAATCCAGTGTGTTTTTAAATTGTGGTTTAATTACATAACTGTTTATATCAAAAGTGATATTTTCAGGTGCTGTTAATTTAATTTCACCTTCTCCAGTTCTTTTTACGTCTACTCCAGTTCCCTTTAATTTATTTCTTAATTCTTTTTCCTGTCTGTCAAAAATATTTCCAATAGCTGCTCCAACTGCAGCTCCCCCAGCTGTACCAATTAATGTACCTTTTGTATCTTTTCCAATAACTTGTCCGATTACAGCTCCAGCAGCCGCTCCAATTCCTGCACCAACTCCAGTTTTGTTAACTTTTCTAGTTCCATCAGTAGCAGTTGTACAAGAAACTACTGTTAATAATGATAACAGAATAATTGCTAATACTTTTTTCATATTGACTCCTCCTTTAAATTAATCTTTTTTAGTTTTCAGTAAAATTATACAATATCTTTATATTATTTCGATTTATTTTGACTTTGAAATTCTTTTATTTAAATAAAATAGATATTTTTGTAAAAAAAATTGATAAATTTAAAAATAAAAAAATCTATAAAATTAAGTTCAATTAATCTCTATTCAAATAAAACTAATCATAATAGTAGTCATCATAATCATCTTCAGAATCGTTTTCATAGTCATTATTGTCATAATAATCTTCATCAGTTTCATCATACTCGTGGTCTTCATAATAATCATTATAAGAATCATCAATATAATTTTGAGTATAGTCTTCATCTTCAGAATAATTTTGAAAAGAATCTTTTACTCCATTTATTATTTTATCTCTATATTTTGCCCATCCAGCAATTGAATTTGTTGAAATTACAATTAGTGTTCCTAATATCAAAAAAATTTTTTTCATTTTATGAATTCCTCCATTTTAAAAAAATTATATTTTTCTTTGATATTCATTATACTATAAATTTAAGAAATGTCAATAAATTTAAACTAGTATAATAAAAATTAATTTTCTTTTGAAAAATAATTTTCTAAATTTGATTTTTTTTCATTTTAAGTATATAATGTAAAATAAAAAAATAGGAGAAAAAATGAAAATATATACTGCCCCAATGGCTGGTACTACAGATTATTCCTTTAGAAAAATACTTCAAAAATTTAAGCCAGATTTTTTGTTTACAGAAATGGTAAATGCTAATTTACTGAATCGTGAGGATGATACTACAATAAATGAACTTTTAAAATGTGATGATAAACAGCGAACTGGAACACAAATTTTTGGTGGCAATAAAGATGAACTAGTTTCAGGGATTTTAAAACTAAAAAATCTAGGATTTAGAAAAATTAATATAAATATGGGATGTCCACAGCCTAAGATTATAAAAAATGGAGCAGGTTCAGCACTTCTTGAAAACTATGACTTAGTTAATCAGGTTCTTTTGGAAACGCAAAATATTAGTGCTGAAATTTCGATGAAAATACGTGTTGGCTATAAAGATTTTGACAATCCTGAAATATTTTTGAATTTGGCAAATAAGCATAACCTTGATTTTATCTGTGTGCATGGACGAACTCAGAAACAAATGTATTCTGGAACTGCCAACTGGGAAATTGTTGAAAAACTAAGCAAAATGCCAAGAAATGTTGAGTTTTTTGGAAACGGCGATTTATTTGAGCCTTCTGAAATACAGCAAAAAATAGCCTCCTGCAACCTTGACGGCATAATACTTTCACGAGGAATAATCGGTAATCCTTGGCTAATTCCACAAACAAGGGAATTTCTACAGACTGGAAAAATAAACACTATTCAAACTTTTGATGAAACAAAATCACTTGTTTTGGAACATTTGCAAAATATCGTGAAAAATAAAGGGGAAATGAAGGCTGTACTTGAAATAAATAAATTTCTACGTCCATATTTTCAAAAATTTTGGGATAAAAATTTGAATAGAAATAGTGAATTTTCCGTGATTGAGAGTTTTTATGATGAAAATTTGAAAACTGAGATTGATAAAATTATTTTGGAAAAAGGAATTTTAGAAAAAATAAAAATGATTGAAATGCTGTAAACAAATTTTTAAATAAGTTTTTTTTATTGAAATTGTTAATAAAAAAGGGTATAATAATGTTATCTTTAACAGAGAAAATACATGGGAGGGAGAATGAAAATAATAAAATTCATAATGAAAGGTATAGCAAATCTTTTTAAAAATTCTTCTGAAGTAGATATAAATGCCATTCTGAAAAAATATCCTACTAAAGAAGAAACTGTAAAAGAATCATTACAAAAAAGTTGGGGAGCTGTGGGGACAGCAATAAAAGGGGCGATTGATAATTATGAGGAAGCAGAAAATAGTTACAGGTAAAGATAAAAATAATAAAAAAGGAATTATGTTCCATCAAGAGCAGTATTCGGGAATAATACCGCATCCAAATATTATAGATGGCTATGAAAAAAATTGCAAGGGAGCAACAGATAGAATTTTAACTATGACTGAGAATCAATTGAAATGTAACCAAGAATTATCTAGAATAAATCAAGAAAGTATAAATGAATGTAGAAAAGAGGCTTTAAAAGCTGAAGTTGAAAATATTAAAAGAGGACAAATTCTAGGATTTATTTTATTGTCAGTTATGTTAATTGGCGGGTTTTTATTAATATTTTCAGGAAAAGAAACAGGAGGATATGTTTCAATTGTAGCTTCGATAATGTTAGGAGTTGCAAGTGTTATTTGGAACAATAAAGGAAAAGAATAAAAATGAAATGTTATATAGTCACAGTTGAGAATTAGCTGTGATTTTTTTGAAGGAGAGTGCAAAAGATGATTTTTACAAATATGAATGATGAAGTACAGAATAAGAGCTTAGCAAAGGATATTCGATTTTGTATTGAATTTGCCAAAAAAAATGAAAATAAAATTTTATCGCTTGTAAATGGAAGTTATGATGTTGGTTATAACAATATCAAAATGAATCTTGGAAAATATTTTACCAAAAAAGAAAATGATAAATTTTGGGAAAGTCACAAAAAATATTTGGATGTACAGATTATGATTAATGGAACTGAAAAAGTCGCAATTAATGATATTCGAGATATGGAAGTCAAGAGCTTTGATGAAGAGAAGGATCTTACAATTTTAGAAGGTGATAAAGCATTTGATATAATTATGAAAACTGGAGACGTTCTTGTATTTTTCCCAAATGATGTTCACAAGCCTGAACTTAATGTTTCTGAAAATGATGATTCTGGGAATATAAGAAAAATTGTTACAAAAGTTGTTTTTAAAATTGAAATCAACAAAATGAATATTTAAAACAAAACTTTATAACTAAAGAAAATAATAATAAAAAAGGAGTTTAAAGATGTATTTTCCAGAGCCATTGAAACAAGGAGATAAAGTGTTTTTAGTTTGCACTTCTTCACCTATTTTTGAAGAAGATATTGAAAAATGTAAGAAAACTGTGAAAAACTTAGGTTTTGAGCCAATTTTAGGAGAAAGCCTTTTTGAGAATATTGGAGGATATATGGCGGGAACGCCTGAAATTAGAATAAAAGATTTGCACAGAGCTTTTTCTGATGATGAAATTAAAGGAATTTTTTGCGTGAAGGGCGGATTTAGCGCTTCGCAACTTTTGGATAAGCTGGACTACCAATTGATAAAAAAAAATCCTAAAGTATTTGTGGGTTATAGCGATGTTACAAATTTGAGCATTGCTTTTAATCAGAAGTGTAATTTGGGAGTTTTTCACGGTCCTATGATAAAGTCGAATATGTTTAATGATTTTAATGAGTTTACAAAAAAATCTTTTTTTAATGCCTTGAATAAGAAAAAAGGAGAAAAGTGGAAATTTGAAAATCCAATAGATGAAAAAACTGGAGCAGAGAAAGAAACTTCTCTTCTGTATAAAAAGGATTTTGAAAATAAAAAAATAAACGGAAAATTAACTGGCGGAAATCTTTCAATAATTGTTACAACTTTAGGAACAGATTATGAAATTGATACAAAAGAAAAAATATTTTTTATTGAGGAAATCGAAGAAGAAATCAGCAGAATTGACAGAATGATGACACATTTGAAATATGCTGGAAAATTTGAAGACTGTAATGCGGTTTTGTTAGGTAATTTTGCGGGCTGTGAGAATACTTATGGGGAAAATTATGAGTTAATGGACTTTTTAAAAGATTTTTTCAAGGATTATGAAAAGCCTGTAATTTATGGACTTGAAAGTGGACATGAAAAGCCTGACTTGGTAACAATGCCGATGGGAGCAAAATGTACTTTGAAAATTAATGAAAAGATAAATGAAATTTATTTTGAAAAATAGAAGTACAGAAAATAGTATAAATAAATTTACATAGAAAGAAGGAAAAAATCAATGTTTTTTGATATGCATGCAGATGTGTGGACAGATAATTTTTGGGAATATCAGAAGAGAAATAAGGATGTTATTAGAAATAAATATAAAGAAAAATTCTTGAAAGGAGGGCTTTCTGGAGGAATTTTTGTTATTTATTTGAATGTGAATGAAGTGGAGAATGCTGAAGAATATTTTTTTGCAGATTTGCGAGCAATGACTGAGGAATTGTATCACGCAAGAGATTTGATAAAGGTTATAAAAGAGCCATCTGATTTTAAGATATTTGAAGATTGGGAAAGTGTTAAGGAAGAAGATAAAAAGTTTGGAGTTATGCTTGGAATAGAAGGGCTTCCAGGGATTGGAGATAAACTTGATTATATTTATTTATTAAATCAGCTTGGTGTGCGACATATTGGAATGACTTGGAATGAAACAAACGCTTTTGCAACAGGGCAGAGCGGAGATAAAAACAGGGGATTGACTTCACTTGGAATTGATGCTGTGAGAATAATCAATGAATTGGGAATCCTGCTTGATGTTTCACATGCCAACGATAAAACATTCTGGGATATTGCCAAACATTCTAAAAAGCCTTTTTTTGCTTCACATTCTAATGCTAGAAGCCTTTGTCCGTCAATGAGAAATCTGACTGATGATCAAATTTTATTTATTGGTGAGCGAGGAGGAATGGTTGGAATGAACAGTTACCATAATTTTGTCAGTCAAAATGAAAATGAGAAAAATCTAGAAATGCTTTTAAATCATTTAGAGTATGTAGCTGAAAAAATTGGTCTAGATAAAGTCGGATTTGGACTTGACTTTGCCGAATATTATACTCCAGAAGGAGAAGAGGCTGACGGACTTCTTGGTCTTCACGATGTTACAGAGTTAGGAAATGTGAAAAAAGCCTTGAAAAAAAGAGGATATTCCGAAAATGAGATTGATATGGTAACTTATAAAAACTTTATTGATTTTTTTGGAAGAGTGAGAAATTTTAAATAAAAAATAATAGCAAAAGGTAGAAAAGAAAGGAACTTAATAAATGAACAATAAAAGAAAACCAATTATAGGAATTACTACTTCACTGGAATTAAACCCAAACAGACTGAATGATCACAAGACAATAGTTTCTGTGGATTACAGTAAAGCCGTTATAAATGCTGGAGGAATACCGTTTATTTTGCCAATAACAGAAAATATGGAAGTTATAAGGGAGCAAATTCAGCATTTGGATGGTCTTTTACTTTCTGGGGGAGGGGATCCTGATCCAATTTTATATGGAGAGGACTGTCTACAGGAAGTTGGGAGTATTACACCAGAGCGGGATAAATTTGAACTTGAAATTTTAGATGCATTTATAAAAACTGGAAAGCCTATTTTGGGGATTTGCCGTGGATTGCAAATTGCAAATATTTATTTTGGCGGAAGTTTGTATCAAGATGTAAAATATACAGGAACAACTATTAATCACATGCAAAAGTGGCTTCCTGACCTGCCTACGCACGATATAAATATTGAAAAAGATAATATTTTATTTGAAATTTTTGGTGAAAAAACAAGAATTAATTCTTATCATCATCAAATGATAAAAGATTTGGGAAATGATTTGACTTCTATTGCAAAAGCAAATGATGGTATAATAGAAGCTTTTCAAAATAAAAATCATAGATTCTTTTACGCAGTACAATGGCATCCTGAAATGATGGCAGTTCGTGGCAATGAGAAAATGCAGAAGATTTTTGATAAATTTATTGAAAGTTGTAATAATTAACTTCTATAAAAAAACAAAAGCTGGCTAAATGTCAGCTTTTTCTCTTACAGTTAAAATTTTCTCACTTTCTCACTTTTAATACTAAAACCATTTAAATAACGAATTTATTACAAACTTTTCTAAATAAAGGATATAAATCTAATATTTTCAAGCAATTTAAGATATAACTTTCATCTTTTAAAAAGTATCTAATATAAACTAATCTGTCGGAGCATTTTTCTGTGCTGGCAAAACTGTCTGAGCATAGCGAGTTTTTTGTCAGTGCAGAAAAATGTCGTAGACTAGCCATAGGTTGTAGGATTTGCGGCAATGAGCAATCCTACGAAAATAAAAAATAAAAAAGCTGAATAATTATGAATTAACTATTGAATAACTCTATTATAAAAATTTATTCTCATTTTTAAACGGGGTTTAGTATAAGAGTATGTGTTAAAAGTGTGGATTTATTTCAGGATTTTCAATTTGAACCGTCACATGCTCTATTCCGTATTCATTTTTTAAAAGTTCTACCACATCATTTACAATCTCGTAATCATTTACACCATCATACTCATCAAGTAAAATATGAAATGAGATGCTTATATTTTCTTCAGAAATATTCCATAAATGGAATTCATGAATATCCTTTATTTTATCAATTGTCAAAATTTTAGCATGAATTTCGTCAATGTCTAAATCACTGGGAACAGCTTCCATTAAAATAAAAAACGCCTCTTTTGCAATTTTTAATCCGCCAGTAAAAATAACAATGCTTATAATCACACTTATTATTATGTCAAAGATAACAAGGTTAGTTAATTTCAAAATAATCGCAGCAATTATTACTCCAACAGAGTTTAACGTATCGCCTAAAAAATGCCATAATGCACTTTTTACATTAAGATTATTTTCTTTTTTCAAACTTTTCATAAGTACAAACATAAGTATTACATTAACCAAAAGTCCGATTACTGCAATTGTAAACATCGTAAAAAAATCAACATGTTCTGGATTGAAAATCCGTTTTACAGCCTCAATAACTATTCCAACTGAAATTATCATAAGAGCCAGTCCATTTATGAATGCAGAAATTATCTCAATTCTTAAAAATCCATAAGTAAAATTCTTGTTTGGCTTTTTGGCTGAATAGAATACTGCTATAATGCTGAACAAAAGTGCAATGACATCTGAAAACATGTGAAATGAATCCGAAATAAGAGCAAGTGAACCACTAAATATCCCACCAAATAATTCAACTAAAGCAAAAAACAGTGTCAGCAAAATTGAAGTTATCAAAGTTTTCTTTGATTGTGCCTGATATTTATAATGCTTTATATGATGGTACTTAAAATCAATTTTTTCTTTATTCATCTTATCTTTCCTTCTTTCCTATAAAAATATTTAATCTATTTTAATTATATAATAGGAGTTTTTTTATTTCAACAACATAATTTTATTTTATAGTAAAACTATTTTGAAATCTTAAAATTATTTTTAATATTGTTGCAGATTGCAATTTTGTATGGTAAACTTTTGTTAGAAATAATAATTAAAATAGATTCAAATCATACTTTTATAGCATAAAAATTAAGTAATAAAATTAATATAAAGGAGAAATATAAAATGTCAAATATATTTGAAAAAAAAGTTAGAATAAATGAATTGACAAACTTGAGAAAAGAACTTATGCAACAGGGGAATGTTGTGGAAGAGGTTAAAGTATTAAAAGAATTAGCAGAACTTACAGAAGGTGTTTTTGGTGAGGAAAGTGATGAAAATATTAAAATTTTGAATGAAGTTGGGGGGACTCTTAAATATGTTGGGGAGTTTGATACGGCAAAAGATGCTTTACTCAAGGCACAAAGCTTTATTGAGAAAAAGTACGGCAAGGACAGTATTCCGTATGCGACTTGCAGCCTTAACCTAGCTGAAGTTTACAGATTTATGAAAAAGTATGATGAAACTGAAGATATGTACCTTAATACTATGAAAATTTATGAAAGCAATAATTTGCAGAATGACTATGTTTATGCAAGCGTATGTAATAATTTAGCTTTATTTTATCAGGAGCTTGAAAGATACGAGGAAGCGATTGAGTTGCAGGAAAAAAGTCTGGAAGTATTGGAAAAAGTTGGAGAAAATCCTATTCAGTATGCAATTACACTAAGTAACCTTGTACAGCCTTATTTGAAAGTGAAAAACAAGGAAAAAGCAGAGAAATACTTGCAAAAATCACTGGAACTAATTAAAAAGGAAGTTGGAAAAACTCATAATTTGTATGCGGCAGTTCTGAATAATATGGCGACTTTTTATTTTGCAGAAAATGAATATGAAAAAGCATTGGAATTATTTGAGGAAAGTGCTGAAATTTGTGAAAAGACGTTTGGTAAAGAAAGCAATAATTACAAAAATATTTTGGAAAATATTGAAGTTGTGAAGGAAAAAATGGTTTAGATGGAAGAAGGAGAAAAAATGGATTCAAATAAAATAAAAGGACTGGAACTTTCTAAAAAATATTTTGAAGAAGTTTATCTTCCAGTTATAAAAAGTGAATTTCCAGAAGTTTTTGAGAAAATGGCGGCTGGACTTGCGGGGGAAGGTTCGGAATGTTTTGGATTCGATGATGAAATTTCGCAAGATCATGACTTTGGGCCGTCCTGCTGTATTTGGCTGAGTCCAAAAGATTATGAAAAATATGGACTAAATTTGCAAAAAAGGCTTAATGAATTACCAAAGGAGTTTTTGGGATTTAGAGCATTGAATGCGAGCGAGTTTGGAGATGGACGGCGTGGTGTCCTTAATATAGAAGACTGGTTTTTCAAGTTTTTGGGAGATGTGAAGGCACCTGAGAATTTGTATGATTGGCGATTAATCCCAGAAGAATTGCTATCAACAGCGGTTAATGGAGAGATTTTTATGGATAATTCAGGACAATTTACAAAAATTAGAAATGATTTAAAAAAATATTTTCCAGAAGATATACGGCTTAACAAAATTGCTACAAGATGTATGAAAATGGCACAATCTGGGCAATATAACTACTTGCGGTGCATGAAAAGAAATGAAATCGTGGCAGCAAGGCTGGCAGAAACCGAGTTTATAAATGAGGCGATACATATAATTTTTTTATTAAATAAAAAATATAAACTTTTTTACAAATGGATGCCAAGAGCTTTAAAAAACTTGAAAATTTTGGGCGAAAAAACTTATTTTCTAATTGAAGAACTGGCAAAATTGCCAACTGGTGCGGTTAATCGAAAATTTCAAATTATTGAAGAAATAAGTGCCGATGTAATTTCGGAAATGAAAAATCAAGATATTGTTCCAAGACAATTAACAAGCGACTTTTTACAGGATTATGGACCTTTTGTGCAACATAAAATTGAAGATGAGAAATTAAGAAACTGGAATCCTGCGATGGATTAAAATATAAAATTTAAAAAACAATCAACAAAATTAAAGAATATTGGATTTTAAAATAGGAGAATCGAAAATGGAAAGAGAAATTAGCAAAAAAGAAAGTTTTATTCGACAAATTTTAAAAAGGGAATGGGAATTTTTTCAAAATGTGCATCATACGGAAGGAAGGGCAGAATGTCAGGATAATCCACAGGAATTTGAGATTATGAGAAGAAGCCAGTGGGAAACATTGCCTGATGAAATTCTGGAAAGTTATTTGGAAGACTTGATTTTAGCAAAACATCATGGTGAAAACATTGTTCAAGATAAATATGCCAGAATGATGAAATACAGTTCTCCAAAAGAATACGAGATAATCAAGGATTACTTGCCTAAAATCTCGCCAGAAAAAGAAGAACTGGTACAAAAAATAGTAGAAATTTATTTGCGTTGGGAAGAAGAGATAATAAAAAAATATCCAAAAGTTACTTCAAAAGGGCGTCCTTTATACTCAAAATATGACACACCAAACTTTACTTCAATTGAAACTTACTTGAAGGGAGAATTATCATCATATTCAGTAAAAACATTGAAATTATATTACGAGTATATTCAAAGTTGTGTTACAAATAATGTAAACTTAGCAGAAAATAATTTAGAAAATATTGTAATAGAAAAGGGATACAATTCTATTGATGAAGCAGAGAAAAGTTTGTAAATTTATAAGTTGGAGGAAAGATAAATGGTAAAAGTAAAGGAATTAATAGAATGTGGATTAGAATTATTTTCAAGAAATAGTGTAAGCAGGCTAGAAAAGTTTTTTGAATCAGCAAAACAAGAAAATCTAGATATAAGTTTAATTGATAAAAAATATATGAAATTTAAAAGAACTAAGAAGAAAAAACGATTTATAACAATTTTTAATTATTTTACTTTCGGATTTTCAGCAATAGGAAGAATGGCACATATGGCCTATGATGCCGAAAGAAAGGAAGAATTTAAAAACGAAAGAATGAAATTGCAAGAGGAAATAAAAGATGTGTTAGCGAATGAAAGTATAGATGATAATTCTAGGGAACTATTACAAATAATGGATTTCTATTTATATGATTAAAATATCTCAGGCTTAGTGTTTTTAGATTTTTGTTGTGAGATAATAGATATGTGACAAGAATATACAAAAAAAGAAAGGTTTCTGATATAATGTAAATCTAC
>ERZ773021.77-NODE-77-length-89912-cov-10.9246_pt1 | contig 89912 bp, 105 predicted proteins | sample MGYA00511668_ERZ773021 | MGnify/ENA primary metagenome ERZ773021 (study PRJEB29015, sample SAMEA2737961) | human oral metagenome | biome: human oral; feature: human-associated habitat; material: dental | place: China | collected 2032 ...
GGTCTGGTAGTTCAGCTGGTTAGAATACATGCCTGTCACGCATGGGGTCGCGGGTTCGAGTCCCGTCCAGACCGCTAAAAATTTAGTTGTGTTGTTTTGTGTAATATTTGGTTTTACACAGGTTTATCTAAACCAATGAAAGGCTTTCCTTTGGAAGGCTTTTTTTATTTTAGGTAATAGATAATAGGTAAGAGGTAATAGGGATGTCTTATTCATGTTCTAAAATGGTTGATGATAAAAATATCTATCTTATTAGCAAATAGTCTTAAAAATAATTCGTATATTTGTCTTTGAAAATAAAAAGACATGAGCAAAAGTATTGTAAGAGATAAATCTAAGAAATTTGCTATACGAATTGTTCGATTATACAAATATCTGACTCAAGAAAAAAACGAGTTTGTTATCGCTAAACAACTTCTACGCTCTGGAACAAGTATTGGTGCTAATCTCGCAGAACAAGAATTCGCTGTCTCTGAAGCTGATTACCTGAATAAAACCAGTATCTCCTTAAAAGAATGTGCAGAAACTGCTTATTGGCTTGAACTACTTTATGAGGCCAATTATATCTCCTTAAAAGAGTATGAGAACATCCAAAAGGATTGTTCCGAAATTATTAAAATTCTCATTGCTATCGTAAAAAATCTGAAAACGAAAAAACTTAAATCAGATAAATAGGTAATAGGTGTCTTGTCCTTCGTTTACCATTGCAATAGTTCCGAGAGGGGAATTTTTCTCTTGGGTTGTCGGCATTCTATAGCACCGGTGAGGGCATCGGGGGCATCGTCATGGACGTTGCCTCCGGTGCGTAGATAGCCTGTTAGGTCGTGGGCAAAGGCAGGAAAGCGCTCCTTCCAGTCCATAGGCATAAGGGTCATGCGCTGCACCGAGGTGGAGCAGGCAAAGATACGTGCAGCCTTGTTCTCCCGCTGGTGAAAGGGGAGAAAGCGGGTGAGGGTGTTGCCCATATTGCGGGAGAGTTCTTCTATATTCTGAGAGAAATAATGACCGCCGTTGTTACTCTCTATATGACAACGCTCCACCTGATGGCGCATGAGTAGGTCTGAGAGCAGGCACTCGGTACGCTCCATGGGTTCCTGAGTGTAGAGCACCTCAAGGATATAGTTCCCCTCATCGGCCTCCTTGTAGATCAGTGCACAGAGGTAGTCGTTGCCCGAGTCGGCCACATCGATATACGCCACCACAGGAGCATAGACAGGGGCAGACTCATATACGGCAAACTCCTGATAGAGCAGTCCCTCATTAGGCTGAGGGTTCTGCTGGTATAGGCTCTCGAAGACCTGAGGGTTGCGCTCCTTGAGAGACAGGAGCTTAGGGAGGTCATGGCGCTGAGGCCATAGTGGGGCGCCTATCTCTCGAGGGTCCTTGGGCGAAGGCGGGACGTTCTGTATAGCAGGGAAGGAAATGACCTGCCACCCTAAGGGATTGTTCAGGGCATCATAGTGTCCTTCCTGCTCGAGCAAGCGCCCGGCAAGGTCGTCCTCATGCCAGCGTGTAAAGACTAAGAGTTGCTGGCTATCGTTGTGCAAGCGCGTAGTGGCCACCGTATCGTACCAGTCGGCTATATGCTGTCGTATAGTTGGCGACCACGCGCTCAGTGCATCCTTGTAGAGGTCATCCATGATGAGCACATCCACCGGTTCTCCAGTGAGGGCGCCACCTACCCCGAGAGTCTTGAAGCTCCCACGATGACCTACTATCTCACACTCATCGGCATTGCGGGCATAGGCACGGTGGTTACTCCTAACCCCATGTGGGGCACCCCCTGCGAGGAAGGTTTGTGGAAACAACTGTTGGTAGCTTTCCTCCTGTAGGATGCGCTGCAACTCACGGTTGAACTTGCGTGCCTTGGTGGTATTGTACGAGACAATAGCGATACGGCACTCAGGGTTGCGCCCGAGCAAGAAAGCCGGAAGGCGGCGGGTAGCACCTTCGCTCTTGCCATGTTGTGGGGGCATGGTGATCATCAGCTTCTGGATGCGCCCCATGGCAAACTCGGTGAGTTGGCGGTAGTAGGAGTGGTGGAAAGCCGCTGGAGCAAAGTAAGGAAGGGTATACTGGGTAAAAGCCAAGAGATCCTTCTGGGCAAGTGCCTTTTTGATAAGCCCCTTCTTCACGGTGGGTTTTGCTATAGGAATACGGGTAGGAGGTGATTCCTCGGCGGAGAGGACAATACCCTCGGCATCGGTATCGTCCGCCTCTTCTTCCTCATCCAAGATTTCCTCAAAGGGATTATCACCCTCCTCAAGCGCCTCTTGGGTGCGCTGTAGGTCTTGGGCGATGATTTCAGCGGCTTTCTGAGCGGGTTTGTCCCAGCCTTCCCACTTGCCGAGGGTAGTGAGTGCGGAGATACGCTCGCGTACAGAGGGATAGATGGTTTTTTCTCCTTGAGGGATGGCATCGCCCTTGGCGATTTCCCAGAGAATGGATTCAGCTTGTTTTTTCAAGATTTTAGGTTTTAGTAGTTAGTAGGTTAGAGACATAGGGAAGAATATAGAGGGGGCGATTTGCAAATCGCCCCTACACGTATGTTATCTGTATGTTGCCCTTTGTTCTTCAATTATTTTGCGGCAAAGGTACGATATCACAGGAGGGAAAGTCAAGGGAAGAAGGCAGCAGAAATGAGAAGAGAAATGATCAATGATTAATTTAAGTTTCGCAAGTTGTATAACTTATTGATTTTCAAAAACCTCCCCCCTGTCCCCCTCCAAAGGGGGAATGAGATAGTTTATGATTCTCAATGAGTTATAGAGAGAAAATTTTACGTATTGACAAACAGTTTTTGCCTTTTCAACGCATCCCACATACCCAGCTGTGAGCACTCGCTGGCTTTCCCCCTCTCAGAGGGGATAGTCCGTGAATACTTGGAACGGAGTATGTGAGGGGAGGTTTTATTTGTAATATATTGATTTACAAATAGTTATAATCTTAATTATACTCTAAAAACGACTTGCGAAACTTAAATGATTAATTTTTAATGGTTAATGATTAATGGTTAAAATGTATAAGGCTTCGAAAATCAGAAATATTTATCTTCTCTATTACTTTTAAATATACTTTTGTGATTTTTATTAAAACCAATATTTTACTTTTTTAATTTCAAACATACGATTGAAAAATTTCATTATATTTATAAATATAATATTGTTGATAAATTTTTATCATTTTTCGTTTGCTTGCGTGAAATTATTTTATATTTTTGCAGTGTATTCTAAGAATGTAAAACCACTTAGTGTGTTTGGGATCGAAGAGTATTTGGTATTTGTTGTGTATTTTAAACATCAATCCTATGATATTATGTAGAAACATTTTCCCCTTATCACGTATCTCTGTATCGATAAATGATCAAAAAATAAGCCTTGCTCCTGGAGGACGTGTAGAAATACCTTTGGAGGAGAGCGATCACTATGTCATAGAGATAGTATCCCCTCTGCTGCTTAAGAAGAATAGTAAGACAGTGAGCGATCTACACGAAAATTCTGTCATAGAAATAAGAACCTCCCTACCAGATAGTTACTACTTACTGATGGGAGGTGTATCGTTGGTTATCTGTGTTTTATTCTTTCTCCAAATGGTATCTGCTATTATCTTCGGTATGGTACTACTCCTCTATATATTTCCTATAGTGTATCATACCTTTGTCAAAGCAGATGAGTATTTTTCCATTTGTGTGAGGTAACTATTTCCTTTTCCCTAATCGCAATGCATTGGCAATTACACTCACAGAGCTAAAACTCATTGCCAAAGCACCAAGCATGGGAGAGAGCAGTATCCCAAAAAAAGGATAGAGTACTCCGGCGGCGATGGGTATCCCCAGAGCGTTGTACACCAAGGCGAAAAAGAGGTTTTCTCGTATATTCTTCACCACGGCCTCACTGAGCTTCTTGGCCTTGACAATGCCGCTGAGCTGCCCCTTAACCAAAGTGAGCTGGGCACTCTCTATGGCGATATCGGTACCTGTTCCCATGGCAATTCCCACATCGGCTTGTGCCAAGGCAGGCGCATCGTTGATCCCATCACCGGCCATGGCTACGACCTTCCCTTGTTGTTGGAAGAGCTTGACTTGCTGTTGCTTATCCTCGGGGAGCATACCCGCCTTGTAGTGGGTAATGCCGATCTGCTGGGCTACTGCCTGAGCGGTAATAGGATTGTCACCTGTGAGCATAACCACGGTAACTCCCTGCTCTTGTAAGTCCTTGACCGCTTGGGCGGCGTTATCTTTGATCTTGTCCGCTATGGCTACCGCTGCGACGACTTCTTTCTCTATGGCGAGGAAAGAGAGTGTCTGTCCTTGGCGCTGTGCCTGAGCCACTTGGCTAAGCTGTTCCTCGCTCAGGGAGGCACCTATCTCCTGCATCAATCGGTCATTACCGAAGTAGTAGTGCTTACCCTCATAGGAAGCCACTACGCCACGCCCTGCTAAGGCCTTGAAATCGGTCATAGGCAAGGGAGTCACTCCATGTTCGACCGCATAGGCATTGGTAGCCTTAGCCAAAGGGTGTTCGCTGGCTTTATTGACCCCATAGAGAATCGGCCATAATGTCTGCTCATCATACCCTGCCCAAGGGATGAGTGCCCTGAGACTGGGTTTGCCCTCGGTAAGAGTACCTGTCTTATCTACAATGAGGGTATCCACCTGCTTCATACGCTCCAAGGCCTCCGCATTCTTGATAAGGATTCCCTGACGTGCCCCCTGAGAGACCCCTACCATCACCGATACTGGTGTGGCCAAGCCCAAGGCACAAGGACAAGCGATAATCAGCACCGATATGGCATTGACCAAGGCATACTCCCAAGCATGTTCCTTGGCAAAGACCGCCCAGAGAATGAAAGTCAGCACCGATATGGCTATGACAGTGGGGACAAAATAAGAGGCGATACGGTCGGCCAATTTCTGTATAGGTGCACGACTGGTGGAAGCCTGCTGTACCATGGTGACAATTTGGGAAAGCAGTGTATCGCTACCCACCTTATCGGCTTGCATGACAAAGGCCTGAGCACCATTGATCGTACCGGCAGAAACTGCCGCTCCTACCTGCTTCTCTACCGGTAGAGGCTCTCCTGTAATCATACTCTCATCGATGGTAGCCTCCCCTGTGGTGATACGGCCATCTACAGGAATCTTAGCCCCGGGTCTTACCCTGAGTAGATCCCCCTTGACTACCTCCTCCACGGGCACCTCCACCTCGTGGTCTCCCACGAGCTTTATAGCTGTATTGGGCGCCAACTCGAGCAACATGCGTACGGCCTGTTGGGTACGGTTGTGCGCATTGGCCTCCAAGAGTTGGCCTAAGATGACCAAGGTCAAGATCACCGTAGTTGCCTCAAAGTAAAGCGGTACTGAACCATGTTCCTTGAACTGCTCCGGTAGGCTCTCAGGCACACAGAGTGCAACCACACTGAATAGCCAAGCGGCGGCAGCGCCTATGCCTATAAGGGTGAACATATTGAACCTTAGGGTCTTGATACTCACCCATGCCCGAGAAAAGTACGTCCATCCGAAATAGAAAACTACCGGCAGGGACAGGGCAAACTGTACCCAGTTCCAATAGCTCAGTGGCATGAGCTTATACATAGGATTGTCATGCCACATCCCCCCCATGGCGATGATGAAGATAGGCAGGGTAAAAGCCACTGCTCCCCAGAATTGGCGGCGTAGCTCTTGGCGCTTGTGATCCTCCTGATTGCCCTGCTTGAGGCTTTGGGCAGAGACCTCTTCGACCAAGTCCATCCCACAGATAGGGCAATGGCCAGGGTGGTCATAGGTCTTGTCGCCCTCGCAGCGCATCGGGCAATAGAAAACTCCAGTGCCCCCATGTAGAGGGGATTGAGGCTTGGGGGCTTCTGTTGCCTCTTCCAAGGAGGTTACCAAGGTGTAATGAGTACCCTCCAAGGCGGTTTTAAGCGTTTCAAAAGGCACATGTTGGCTCATCTCCACTACAGCGGTTTTCTCCTTAGCATTGGCCACGACCTTGCTGACACCCTCTATAGCCTCCAGACTCTTTTTGACGGTCATCTCGCAGCCGCTACAACTCATGCCCTTTACATAATAGGTGTGTGTCATCATGTCAGTCTTTTTTAATAGTGTAATCAGTACCTTCTAAGGCTTTTTGGAGTGCCGGCAAAGACACTTCCTCTTTGGATTCTACAAAGGCCTTTTGCGCGTTAAAATCTACTTTAACGGCAGTAACGCCTGCTACTTTAGACAATCTTTGTTCTACGGTGGTTGCACACCCAGTGCAGCCCATTCCTTTGATAGTATATACTTGCATGATATTAATTTTTATCACCCCTTTTATTTGCAAATATTATGCCAAGTTAATGATCAATGATCAATGATTAATGATTAATGTTTAATGATTAATGATTAATGTTCTTAAAAATTGCTTGACAAATGGCCGTTATTTTTGTACCTTTGCCCTTCTAATCTAACTTCTATGTAGAAGCAAAGGACACCCGGGAGGTGATAGATATTGAGCAACTCAACGCCGAAGTAGCACAAACCATAGTGCGGATTAATGAGCTGAGGGGTGATATTGAGGAGATTATTAGAGAAATAGAAAACTAATAGATAAATATGGAAGCGCAAAAAGAAGATATCATACTTTATCAGCGTGAAGATGGTGCGGTACAGATAGATGTAAAGGTAGAAGACGAGACGGTGTGGCTTACACAACAATTGATGGCAGAGCTTTTTAAGACTACTAAGCAAAATATCAGTTTACACATTCAGAATATATGAAGAGGGTGAACTTTCAGCCGAAGCAACTGTAAAGAAAAACTTGACAGTTCAAAAAGAAGGAAACCAAAAGGTTTAGCAACAACAGCGTTAGTAGAAAGTGGTTCGTCGGAATTTCCGATATACCACTCAAAAAATTAAAAGCATTAGAGAAAAACACAGCTAAGCTATTGAAAATAAAACACTCATAACAACCTATGCCACAAGAACCCAACATATCCCCATCTGTAGGGGCGAATGGCAATTCGCCCAATGATAATTCGCCCATATATAGGGTCAATTGCCATTGACCCCTACGCAATGATTAAATAATTCGACTATATTAAACACAAATAACTATACCACAAGAACCCAACATATTCCCTTATATAGCCCGCCTCCTGCAAGGTGCTGAGGTGGTGTAGAAACCACTGAGAGAGGTAGAAAAGTAATTTATATTAATTATGATGAAGATAAAAGATATAAAACAATTAAATAACTTATTAGAAGAATTGTTACAATCTTATGAAAATGAATGTGTAGAGTTCAAGGAAGCTAAGAATGATTTTGACAGTAAGAAGTTAGGAAAATATTTTTCAGCCATTGCTAATGAAGCTAATCTTAGAGGAAAAGAATATGGCTGGCTTATCTTTGGAGTTGAAGATAAAGAACACCTTATCGTAGGAACACAATACAGAAATAGTACTAAAAGTTTAAATAGTGTAAAAAAAAAAAATCGCAAAAAACACTACTCAGCAAATCTCTTTTATTGAAATTTATGAACTTGAAAAGGAAGGCAAACGAGTGCTTTTATTCCAAATTCCTGCTACACCTAAAGGAATTCCAATGGCTTATTCAGGACACTATTACGCTCGTAATGGTGAAGAATTAGCCCCTTTAGATATTGAAAAAATAGAACGTATTCGCAGACAATCTCTTTTAGAAGATTGGAGTGCCCAAGTAGTAGAAGAAGCAACTATAGACGATTTAGATACTCAAGCCATTAAGTTAGCCCGAGAAAACTATAAAAATAAGTTTCCTACTATGGCTAAAGACTTAGAAGAGTGGGATGATACGACTTTCCTGAATAAGGCAAAACTGACTAAAAAGGGTAAAATCACACGTACTACCTTAATATTGTTAGGAAAAAATGAAGCAGCACACTACTTAAACTCATCTGTGAAAATTCGTTGGAAGTTAGTAGGGCGAGATAACGAGGACTTAGACTATGAGTTTTTTGGCATTCCATTGCTCCTTTCAGTAGAAAAAGCTTTTGCTAAAATACGAAATTTAAAATATCGTTACTTACAAGAGGGTACTATTTTCCCTACTGAAGTAACACAATATGAGCCTTTTTCTATTCGTGAGGCTTTAAATAATTGCATCGCTCATCAGGATTACACAAAAGCTGCTTTTATCAATTTGATAGAAGGAGAAGACAAATTAGTATTTAGCAACTATGGCAACTTTATTCCTCAAAGTGTGGAAAAGGTAGTGTTAGAAGATGCTCCAGAAGAAACCTATCGTAACCCTTTTTTAGCAGAAGCAATGTACAACCTCAATATGGTAGATACAGTAGGCGGAGGTATCAAAAAAATGTTCAACTATCAGCGCAAGCGCTTTTTTCCTATGCCTGAATACGACCTTTCAGAAGGGAAAGTGAAAATGACCCTTATTGGCAAAATTTTGGATATGAACTATGCTCAGCGCTTGGTACAAGACCCTGAACTCACTCTTGAAGAAATTATCCTTCTCGATAAAGTACAAAAGCGAAAAGAACTTACAAATATAGAAGATAAATACCTAAGAAAGAAACATCTTATAGAAGGACGAAAACCTAATTACTTTATTTGCAAAGAACTCTCACAAAAAACAGGACAAAAAGCCGACTACTCCAAAAATAAAGGATTAGAGAAGCAATATTATTTAGACTTTATACTCAATGCCATTAAAGACCATGGTAATATGAGTCGCGCAGATATTGACACCTTATTATGGGACAAACTTCCTGATATATTAACTGATGCTCAGAAAAAGAATAAAATAGGTAATTTGCTTACTGAACTTAGAAAAACAGAAAAAATAAAGAATATAGGAGGATTTAGTAATTCTATTTGGGTTTTAAATTAATTTCCAATACTGTCCTCTCTTAAAAAATATGAGACAGCAATAAATTTAAGAGAGAAAAATATTTATAAATGACTTGTAATCAACAGCATAACGCTCTCTTAAAATAAAAACTGTGATAAAAATTAAGAGAGAACTAAGAGATATTTTTTATAAAACATTCATAATCAGTTATATTTTCCTATGTGAATGTCCTTTTTGAAATTTCTTCTAATAATATTAGAACTAAAATAAAATCTATTAAAAACATAAAACTTTGACAAACAATATCTTATCTCTTATAAATAATTGTTTTTAGAAGGAAAAAAATAAGAAAGAAAATAACAAAACACCCATAACAACCTATGCCACAAGAACCCAACATATTCCCATCTGTAGGGGCGAATTGCCATTCGCCCAATGATAATTCGCCCATATATAAGGGTCAATTGCTATTGACCCCTACACAATGATTAAATAATTCGACTATATTAAACACAAATAACTATGACACAAGAACCCAACATATTCCCTTATATAGCCCGCCTCCTACAAAGTAAGGAGGTAGTATAGAAACCGCTGGGGGAAGTAGCGGAATTAATCACTACTGGAAAATTAAACGCTAATGCAATGGAAGAAAATGGTATTTATCCATTTTTACTTGTAATGAAAATCCTTACAAGATAAATACTTATGCTTTTGATATGGAAGCAATATTAATTTCTGGAAATGGCAGTCAAGTAGGACACATTAATAGGTACTCAAAGACCGATCAGTGCAAGATTATAAATCTACCTATAATAATATACGTGATTGGGTAAGCAAGGAACGCGAGAATGCAGCGCAAGAAAAACAGTTAATTGACTGGGAAGAGGTAGTTTTTGAAGTAGATTTGCTCAAATCTCAAGAAATAGATCTTGATTACATCCTCGAACTCATCTTAGAACACCACAAAAAGAACAAAAACAAAGAGGCTTTAGTAGAGGAAGTGCGTCGCATTATCCGTGCCAGCATAGGCAACCGTGCTAAGGAAAGCCTTATAGTAGATTTTATCAACGAAACTAATTTAGATACTATTGACGACAAACCGACTATCATAGCAGCGTTCTTCACTTATGCCCAAGAGCGAGAAAAAGCTGAAGCGGCTGAGCTAATCGCGGAAGAAAACCTAAATGAAGAGGCGGCTAAACGATATATACAGCTTTCTCTAAAACGCGAATATGCTAGCGAAAACGGCACTGACCTCAATAGTATTTTGCCTAAAATGAGTCCGATAAATCCACAATATCGAACCAAAAAACAAAATGTCCTTCGCAAAATAGCTGCTTTTGTAGAGAAATACAAAGGCGTAGGAGGAGAACTGTAAATAGAGAGCGGAGATAAGGGGACAGTAAGCAAGAGGTAGTGAATATTAACAATTACCCATTGACAATTAATCATTGTTTTTGTATCTTTGCGTCTTTTAAAAATACACATTGCTGCTTTGTGAATGGATTAAGCAATTTTTACCCCCTCGTAAGCAAGGCTAAATTTTAATTATAACTTATTGATTATCAATTTAAAAATAACGTTAAGCAATTTTTGAGGGGAAATAAGCAATTTTTACCCCTTCGTAAGCAAGGCTAAATTTTAATTATAACCTATTGATTATCAAATTAAAAATATAGATAAGCAATTTTTGAGGGGAAATAAGCAATTTTTTAATATTCCTAAAACCTAAACCCTAAAAAATAATGGAAATTACCAAAGCAAACCGAAAATGGTTAGATAACCTACACCTCCCTCACCCTGTAGTGATTGCAGGTCCTTGTAGTGCCGAGACAGAAGAACAAGTCCTTAAAATCGCCCATGCGCTGAAAGATACCGACGTTACTTACTACCGTGCTGGTATCTGGAAACCTCGTACCCGCCCTGGTATGTTCGAGGGAGTAGGCGCTTTAGGACTCAAGTGGCTCGAACGTGTCAAGAGGGAAACAGGTATGAAGACCGCTACCGAGGTAGCCAACAAAGACCATGTACGATTGGCCTTGGAACACGATATAGACCTGCTCTGGATCGGTGCTCGCTCCACAGTGAGCCCCTTCATCGTGCAGGAAATCGCTGACGAACTCAAGGGTACTGACAAGGTTGTCCTTGTCAAAAACCCTGTAAACCCCGACTTAGCCCTCTGGATAGGCGCTATTGAGCGACTTCTGAGAGCTGATATCCAAAACTTAGGGGTTATCCACCGCGGTTTCTCTACTTATGAGAAAACCAAATACCGCAATATCCCCGAATGGCAATTGGTCATAGAGTTGCAAAATAAGTTCCCTGACCTCCCGCTGATCTGCGACCCTTCCCATATCACAGGCAAGCGAGAGCTGATCTTCGATGTCTCTCAGACAGCCCTTGACCTGAACTTCAACGGTCTGATGATAGAAACCCACTGCACCCCCGATGAGGCTTGGAGCGATGCGGCACAACAGGTTACTCCCCAGCGATTAGTACAGATAATGAATGACTTACGCATACGAAAAACCTCTACTTCCGAAGAGGACTATGTAAGCCAACTCACTGGGTTACGCTCCCGTATCGATATCTTAGACGACCAGCTCTTAGACCTGCTTAAAAGGCGTATGGACATATCCGATGAGATCGGGCAGCTCAAGAAAATCAACAATGTAGCTATCCTACAGAACCAGCGCTGGCATGAAATACTCGGCAAGGTGATCTTGGAAGGAGAACAGCACGGTCTCAATGAGGAGTTTATCATACAACTCTTCAAAGTTATCCACCAAGAATCCATCAACCGACAAGAGAAAATAGTAAAAGCAAAATAAGCATGTACCGCCTTTTTTTTGATTTTTCTTTTCATCCTGAATTTCAATTATACTTACCTCAAGCCCTCTTAGCTCAGCAGCGTAGCAGTAGCTGGTTTCTGCTCAAAAAGGCCTCGCCTGAGGTAATGAAGAATATCTCCATCCCACTAAGAGCCTCCGAAAAGGAGGCTTTAGCCATTACTTACAGCCTCCAACCTCATGTACTTGCGCAGAAATACAACCCTAAGAATCTCCCCATCGAGGAGCTCTTCAAGAACAAATCCCAAAAGAAATATATCCAAGAACAGATAGAGGAAAAAACCAATACACTTCTCTCCCTGATAGCCAAGGAAGCACTATGGCTTACCTCCCATTGCCAAAAGGAACAACCTATAGAGCGGCAACTTATTGAGGTTTCCCCTAAGGAGCTACATCCCATATTGGAATTTGAGAAAACCCCAGAAGGGATTGCCTACCATTTGTTCCTCCTTGCAGAAGAAAAGCTCATCCCTGCTGAGCACCAAATCACCCTACTTAGCCAGAAGAAATCATGGATAGTTATCGACCAGAAGCTCACCCTCCTTGAAGATATTCCTGCACAGCTGCTCAAGCCTTTTCTGGGAAAGACTTCTGTGGAGATTCCTCAGAGGATGGTTCAAGAGTATTTTGACAAATTTCTCAAGGAAGTTCTCCAAAGGGTAGAGATATGCTCTGTCGGCTTTGATATACTGACCAAGGACAGTCTGCAGGGCACCTCCCTTCACTTTGTTCACGACTTCCTTTCTGGGCAATACAAGCTCTATGTCGCCTTTGATTATGGCGGATATACCTTCTATAGTAACCAACGCAGGGCGCAACAGTCCCTCTTGGATATTACTCCTGAGGGAGATATTCATATACAACACTTTAGGAGAAACCCCTTAGAAGAAGCGCGTAAAGTACAAATACTAAAAGACTTAGAACTACAAGAAGTAGAAGGATTCTTTTGGGTGGATGATCCTTATCCCTTTGCTACTTACCTGCACCTATTGCCCTACGGAGAGGTCTTGGAAGCCCAAGGGCTACCCCTTGCTCCTATAGAAATTGAGGGGAAGCAAATCTGTTTGCAACATTTTGATATTCAGCTCAATGAAACCAAAGGACAACAAGACTGGTTCGATGTAGATATCTGGATTACCCAAGGGGATTTCCGCTTGCCTTTTGCCTCCCTTATAAAAAACCTGAGGGAGAACAACCCCCTCTATCCCCTACCCGATGGCTCTTGGCTGGTGATTCCTAAGGAATGGTTTGCTCGGTATGAACGGCTGGCAAAGTTTGGCCAAGAACATCAGGGGAAAATACGCCTTGCCAGAAGCCACTATGCCCTCTTGGACACCCTTGCTGAGGCTAAGCCCAAGGAATGGGTCAGCGGCATTCACTATCAGCCATCGCCACGCCTGAAAGCCTCCCTACGCCCCTACCAAAGGGAAGGCGTAGAATGGCTCTTGGAGCACTACCACAACCAGATGGGAGCTTGCCTTGCCGACGATATGGGGCTGGGGAAAACGCTCCAGATCCTGGCCATGCTCATCGCAGTACATGATACTTACCCCCTGAAGCAAACGGATTTTCCTACAGATATTTTCCAGTTAGGACAGATGCAGCGCGAGCCCCTCAAGGCACTTATCGTACTACCTTCGTCCTTGATTTTCAACTGGTATGAGGAGATCAAGCGCTTCACTCCTGACCTGAGGTGTACCCAGTACATAGGCAATGACCGGAAAACAAAGGTACGCCGCTTGCTCAACTATGATATCGTGCTAACCTCCTACCCTATCCTTACCCGAGATATTGCGCTCTTGGAGAAACATCTCTTCTCCTTCATCATCTTGGACGAAAGTCAGCGTATCAAAAACAAGAATTCACAGGTATTCAAGGCAATAGATAGGCTACAGGGAACCCACCGCTTTTCCCTCAGTGGTACCCCTATAGAGAATTCTCTAAGTGACCTATGGGCACAGATGCAGTTTATCAACCCCAATATATTGGGAACTTTCGCCCAGTTCAGCAAGTATTTCCTCCCCGAGATACAGAAGAAGCACAACCCTATTGCCTTAGAAGAACTCAAGACAATTATCAATCCCTTCCTGCTGAGACGTACCAAAGAGCAGGTACTACAGGACTTACCCGATATGGAAGAACAAATCATCTATTGTCCTATGAGTGAGCTACAAGGGAAATGGTACGAACAGGAGAAGTCCAAGGTACGCAACGCCCTCCTACAGGTAGCCCCACAGGGCAAGAATATTCATTCACTGAACATGCTTATGCGCCTAAGACAGATCAGCAATCACCCCCAACTGGTGGATCCCAAGAGCGATATTCCCTCTGGGAAATATGAAGAGGTGGTCAGCTGCTTGGAACAGCTATTGTTATCTGCACAGAAAGCGCTTATTTTTAGCAGTTTTACCTCTCACTTAGAAATATACCAAAGATGGTGTGACGAGCAGAAAATCAAGTATGCATTGCTCACAGGAGCCACAGCGCTACCCGATAGAAAAGTACAAGTGGAGCGGTTTCAGAAAGATAAAGAAGTACCCTTCTTCTTTATCTCTCTCAAGGCAGGAGAAGTAGGGCTGAACCTAACGGCAGCCTCGTATGTGCTCTTATTAGACCCTTGGTGGAATCCCTTTGCCGAGCGGCAGGCCATAGCCCGAGCCCATCGGCTCGGACAGGAACAGAAGGTCAATGTAATTCGGTTTGTAAGCCAACATACTTTAGAAGAGAAGATCATTCGGCTACAGCAGCACAAGAGGGAACTCTCCGAGCACATCATAGAAGAAGATACCCTGATGAAGGAGGAACTATTAGAATTACTTGAATAAAAAAGCGGCCTCTTGGCCGCTTTGTTTTAAACCTTATTCTTTATGAGCATTACTTCAATAATAGAAATGGCGGTTTTCTCTGGTACAGTTAGCAATTCAGCTAATTGGTTGATCATATCCTTTTCTTCTTCTTCTAAGATACCATCAGAAGTAGCGATATCTACTGCGCAAGCAAAAGCAGTAAGACGAAGTTCAGAAGGAAGACCTTGCACTGATTTTTCTACTAAGCTTCCTGGGCCTTCTTTCTTAAGAATACGGAAAAGCTTATCAAAAAGCTTATCAAAAGCAGAGCCAGTGTAGCTGTCATAGATACGAAGACGGTTCATGTAATTCACGATTTCGTCCCACTCTCCATGGCCTACGTTACCATCGGCTCCTGCCATAGCAAGAGCAATCCCTGCGAAGGATTCTTGTTCGTTTAGTTTCACTTCCTCGGTTACTCCTTGGAAGATCTTTCCGAATAAACTCATAAGTTTTAATTTTAAATATAGGGCAAAGATAAGAAAAAATCTGAACAAAAAAACTTTTATCCAAATTTTTTTTACAAATTAATGATACTGATATTAATTACTGTTGGTATTAATCATTAATCGGTTTGTTTGTTCATCAGGGAAGATGACAGTAGGTTGGAAGGTTTTGGCCTCTTCGAAATCCATAAGAGCATAGGAGATAATGATTACAATATCCCCCTTCTGTACCTTGCGAGCGGCAGGGCCATTGAGGGTAATGGTACCAGAGTTTCGCTCACCACGAATGATATATGTCTCGAAACGCTCGCCATTATTGACATTCACGATAGAGACCTTCTCACCTAGGATGAGGTTGGCCGCTTCCAAAAGAGCTTCATCAATAGTGATGCTCCCTATATAATCCAAGTCTGCACCGGTTACTTTTACACGGTGGATTTTTGATTTTAATACTTCTATTTTCATGTGACAAAGGTAAAAAATATTTGGGTAATTCTTCCGTTTTTCTTTGCTTTTTTGTATATTTGTGCTTTTGAACCTAACCAATATACTATCTCATGAGAAAGCTGCTATTTTTAGCCCTGTTAATAGTAGGCTGTAAGCCCTCCTATGTGACTGAGATTCCGCGTGATACGAATCTTCATACAGGAATCCATCTAAAAGATCCTAAGCGAGTGGTCATCTTTGCTGAAGATGCCACCTACTATAAGTATGCACAGAAACACCCTGAGTATAAAGAAATTAAGGCGCGCATCTCCTCCCTACTTCCTGCTGCCTCAGAGAGCTGTTTCTGTGGGATTACCCTACAAGGAGGAATCATACGGATAGACGGGGAGAAATCGTGGATTATTGACACAGAGAAGCTGCCCTATATAGCAGCTTTGGTACTGTACAATGGCAAAGGAAAACCCGAGGTAGTACTCGATCCTAAGCAATACGAGAAGCGCCTTCGCCAGATGTGGGGCAGTAAGTCCACTCGATAAAAGAGCTTCAATAAAAAATCTCTTCCCCACGGGGGAAGAGACTTTCGTATTGTAAAAACTAAGAAAAGAATTATTTTAATTCTACTTCTGCTCCAGCTTCTTCTAATGATTTTTTAAGGTTTTCAGCGTCAGCTTTAGAAACCCCTTCTTTCACTTTAGATGGAGCTCCATCTACTACTTCTTTAGCTTCTTTTAGTCCAAGACCAGTAAGGTCTTTTACTAATTTCACTACTGCCAATTTGTTGTCACCTGCACTCTTAAGAATTACATCGAATTCAGTTTTTTCAGCAGCAGCTTCACCAGCACCAGCAGCAGGACCAGCAGCTACAGCAACAGCTGCGGCAGCAGGCTCAATACCATACTCATCCTTAAGGATTTGAGCGAGTTCATTTACTTCTTTTACAGTTAAGTTAACTAATTGTTCTGCGAAATTTTTCAAATCTGCCATTTCTATCGTTTTTTAATGGTTTATAAATAAAATTAATGTGTGTGCTATTAACGTTCAGAGAGTGTTTTAACAATACCTGCGATTTTTCCTCCTCCAGACTTAAGAGCAGAAACAACGTTTTTAGCAGGCGATTGCAAGAGGGCAATGATATCTCCGATAAGTTCCTCTTTGGATTTGATAGAAGAGAGAGCATCCAACTGGTCATCGCCGATGAATACAGCTTCTTCTATATAAGCTCCTTTGAGAAGGAGTTTTTCAGATTTTTTTCTAAAGTTTTTAATCAACTTAGCTGGAGCATTTCCCACTTCGGCATACATCACGGAAGTATTTCCTTTGAGTACAGAAGGAAGATCTCCGAAATTTTTGTCAGAGGCTTCCATAGCTTTTGCTAAGAAAGTGTTTTTTACTACAGCGAGTTTGATATTAGCTTTGAAACAAGCGCGACGAAGGTCGGAAGTCTCCTTTGCATTGAGTCCGGTGAGGTCTGCCAGATAGATCACATGATTGGCTGCTAACTGAGCGGTTAAATCCTCTATTACTACTGATTTTTCTTCTTTTGTCATAATTTTCTCTTTTAACTACTTGTTAGACTGCTTTTGTATCTATAGCTACACTGGGGCTCATAGTACTTGACAAGTAGATAGACTTGATATAAGTACCCTTAGCGGCAGTAGGTTTTAGCTTAATGAGGGTCTGAAGGAGCTCAGTGGCATTCTCAGTAAGTTTTTCAGCAGTGAAGGATACTTTTCCGATGGAAGCATGAACAATCCCTGTTTTATCCACACGGAAGTCTATTTTCCCTGCTTTTACTTCTTGAACAGCCTTACCGATTTCCATAGTTACAGTACCTGTTTTAGGGTTAGGCATAAGCCCACGAGGACCGAGGACACGCCCCAAAGGTCCCAATTTACCCATTACAGCAGGCATAGTAACGATAACATCTACATCTGTCCAGCCGTCTTTGATTTTCTGCAAGTATTCATCGAGCCCTACATAGTCAGCACCGGCAGCTTTAGCTTCAGCTTCCTTGTCAGGAGTAACGAGCGCCAATACGCGTACATCCTTACCAGTTCCGTGAGGAAGAGTCACTACACCACGTACCATCTGGTTCGCTTTACGAGGGTCAACGCCCAATCTTACTGCAATATCCACAGAAGCATCAAACTTAGTAAAAGAAACCTCTTTTACTTTTTTGCTTCCTTCTGCAAGGCTATATAATTTGTCAGCTTCTATTTTAGATAAAGCCTCTTTGTATTTCTTTGTCAGTTTTGCCATAATCAATCAATTAAAAAGGTTTATCTCCAGTGATTGTGATACCCATAGAACGAGCGGTACCTGCCACTATGCTCATAGCCTTCTCAATAGTGAAAGCACTGAGGTCAGGCAATTTATCTTCAGCGATAGCGCGTACTTGATCCCAAGTGATATTGGCTACCTTTTTACGATTAGGCTCTCCAGAACCTCCCTTAATTTTGGCTGCTTCCAAGAGTTGAACTGCCGCAGGAGGGGTCTTGATTACAAAATCAAAAGATTTATCTTTGTAAACAGAGATAACAACAGGTAATACTTTACCAGGCTTGTCCTGAGTGCGCGCATTGAATTGCTTACAGAACTCCATGATGTTAACTCCAGCAGCCCCCAAGGCAGGTCCAACCGGTGGCGAAGGATTCGCAGCACCTCCCTTAACTTGTAGTTTAACTACTTTGTGTAATTCTTTTGCCATTGTTCAACTTTAATTTATAATTCTTTAAAATGTATATTCCGCTTTAGAGCGAAGTTTGTTATATTTTTTCTACTTGTGTATAGCTGAGCTCCAGTGGGGTTTTACGACCGAAGATTTTAACAATCACCTCGAGCTTTCGTTTTTCCTCATTTACCTTATCCACATTGCCGGTAAAGCCATTAAAAGGTCCATCGATTACCTTGACAGACTCCCCTACTTGATAAGGGATAAGAACTGTATCGACTTTTTCCTGTAGCTCATCTACAATACCGAGCATTCGATTGACTTCGGACTTTCGGATAGGAGTAGGAGCGCCCCCTTTTGTTTCTCCTAAGAAACCAATCACTCCGGAGATTCCCTTAATCAAGTGAGAGATTTCGCCAGAGAGGTCAGCTTTGATCATCACATATCCAGGGAAGAACACTTTTTCTACATTGACTTTCTTTCCATTGCGAAGCTGTGGTACCTTTTCAGTAGGCACAAGCACCTGCTCTACATAGTCGCCATAGCCCAATCGGCTAATTTCAGACTCTATGTAGTTCTTTACTTTGTTCTCTTGGCCACTTACAGCACGTACTACATACCAATTTTTTTCAAGGACTGCCATTTAGAAAATTTTAAAAATCTGAGCGATGAAACTTTCAAAGAGGAAGTCCACGCCAGCAATGAATAAAGAAAAAATAACGGAGAATATAGTTACCACCCACAGTAGGCGTTGAGCCTCATTGAAGGGAGTCCAGGTAACATTCTGTGTTAGTTCTGTATAAGATTCTTTGATATAGTTGATCATTACGATTCGTTTTGTCAGTTTATAAAAAACTATATATGGCACGGGTGGAGGGATTCGAACCCCCATCAATGGTTTTGGAGACCACTATTCTACCCTTGAACTACACCCGTATAAAAAGAGTTTTGTTGCCAAAACCCTTTTAAAATATCATGAAATCAAGTCTTATTAGTCAAGGATTTCAGTTACCTGACCAGCACCTACGGTACGACCACCTTCACGGATCGCGAAGCGAAGACCTACGTTAAGAGCGATAGGTTGTAGCAATTCCACAGTGATAGTAAGGTTGTCCCCAGGCATTACCATATCTACACCTTCAGGAAGGTTGATAGTACCAGTAACGTCGGTTGTACGAACGTAGAACTGAGGGCGGTAGTTATTGTGGAATGGAGTGTGACGTCCACCTTCTTCTTTTTTCAAGATATACACTTCAGCTTTGAACTTAGCGTGAGGTTTTACAGAACCTGGTTTGCAGATCACCATACCACGACGGATATCTTTTTTGTCGATACCACGGAGGAGGAGACCTACGTTGTCACCAGCTTCACCACGGTCAAGGATTTTCTTGAACATCTCAACCCCAGTGATAGTAGAGGTAAGCTTATCAGCGCCCATACCGATGATTTCAACAGCGTCACCAGTGTTAGCGATACCAGTTTCGATACGACCTGTAGCCACAGTACCACGACCAGTGATAGTGAATACGTCCTCGATAGGCATCAAGAAAGGTTTGTCAATATCACGTTGTGGAAGTTCGATCCAGTTGTCTACAGCATCCATAAGCTGCATTACAGTATCTACCCATTTTTGTTCTCCGTTAAGAGCACCAAGAGCAGAACCTTGGATTACAGGACCATTGTCACCATCGTAATCATAGAAAGAGAGCAATTCGCGTACTTCCATTTCTACGAGTTCCAATAGTTCAGGGTCATCCACCATATCCACTTTGTTAAGGAACACAACGATACGAGGAATACCTACCTGACGACCCAAAAGGATGTGCTCACGAGTTTGAGGCATAGGCCCATCGGTAGCAGCAACCACAAGGATAGCACCGTCCATCTGAGCAGCACCAGTAACCATGTTCTTTACATAGTCGGCGTGGCCTGGACAGTCTACGTGAGCGTAGTGACGGTTCTTAGTTTGATATTCTACGTGTGAAGTGTTGATAGTAATACCACGCTCTTTTTCTTCAGGAGCGTTATCGATAGAGTCGAAACTTCTCGCTTCGGAGAGACCTGCATCAGCCAATACTTTAGTAATAGCAGCAGTCAATGTTGTTTTTCCGTGGTCAACGTGTCCAATAGTACCAATATTAAGGTGCGGTTTGGAACGGTCAAAATTCTCTTTTGCCATGTTTAAATAATTTTAATCTTAGTTATAGAAATTAATATAAAAGGTATATTTCTTATACTACAAAAGAGCCAATGACGAGATTTGAACTCGTGACCTCTTCCTTACCAAGGAAGCGCTCTACCCCTGAGCTACATCGGCTTGTAAAAGAGCGGGAGACGAGGTTCGAACTCGCGACATTCAGCTTGGAAGGCTGACGCTCTACCAACTGAGCTACTCCCGCAATCTTATTAAAATATGTCAATCAAGTAGTGGGGAGAACAGGATTCGAACCTGTGAAGGTGAAAACCAGCAGATTTACAGTCTGCCCTCGTTGGCCGCTTGAGTATCTCCCCTAAGAATCAACAAATAAATATGATAAACATCGAGCCGGTAGAGGGATTCGAACCCACGACCCCGAGATTACAAATCACGTGCTCTGGCCAACTGAGCTATACCGGCATTTTTTGTTCTTTTTCAAACAAAAATTACTCCTTGTTTAACGAGGTGCAAATATACGACATTTTTTTATTCTACCAACAAAAAAATGTATTTTTTTGAAAAATAAGTTATTAACAACCTTATTCCTGCTCTTTACTCTTGATAAAAGTAGGATGTTGCTCTATGGCAAAGGCTACTTTTTCTATGATTTCTTCTACGCTTTCTCGTTCATAATCAATCTCTAAGGGAGGTTTTATCCGCATGGTTTGTTGGATTCCTTTCTTTTTGACCACCACTCCTTTTTTGTCAAAAGAGCGTCTGAATCCATCTATAACAATGGGCACGACGATGGGTTTGTAGGTCTTTATCAGGTGAGCTGTTCCCTTGCGAATAGGTTTCCAAGGCGAGGTAGTCCCCTGAGGGAAGGTAATGAGCCACCCATCTTGGAGGGCAATTCCTATATTTTTGATATCATCAGGATTGACCTCACGGTGTATTTCCTTTCCTTTTTCGCGCCAAGTACGACTGACTTTTACAGCGCCCACATAGGCGAGAATCTTGGGGAGTATCCCCGAGCGCATGGTCTCGGAGGCTGCTACATAATACAGATTGAGCTTAGGTTGCCATACATAGCCTATGTTCTTGAGAGAGTCCTCCCGCCCCTTGAGGCTGGCATTGAACACATGATACATAGCGATAACATCGGCAAAATATGTCTGGTGATTGGAGATGAAGAGTACCCCTCTCTCAGGTAGAGAACGTATAATCTCTGATCCTTCTATATGTAGGTCGTTAAACCCTCGGTAGCGCCTATGGGTAAGCGATCCCAAGGTACGTATGATAAATTTTTTTATCCAAAGGGCATGCCCAAAGGGATCTTGTTTCCAGAGTTTGAATCTTGACATTTCTTTTCTTTTTTATTCCCTCAGCCAATGTTCAGGATTGAGTTTGTTGGTGTTTTTATAGACAAAGAATTTCATTTCGGTACGTCCCTCACTATCGGTAAATATCTTCCCCAGGGGTGTCTTGGCAGAGACCTTTTGCCCCTTACTGACATATACCTGAGTGAGGTTATAATAAATGGTAATAAAATTCCCATGGCGCACCTGTACCGCCTTGTTCCCTCCAGGGACGGAGATGACCGCGGATACTTCCCCATTGAAGACACAGCGAGCATCAGCCCCTCGGGGCGCCATAAGAGAGACACCATTATTATAATGCTTAAGGTCAGGATACACAGGATCATCATAGGTACCGAACCCTTGTGACTTGTACCCTCGTTCGATAGGCCAAATGAGCTTACCCTTATTGGCTTCGAAGTCCGAGGAAAGTGCTTGTCCCTCAGGAGTAAGGTCAAAGACCTTATCACTGGCGGCAGCAGTGGTAGTAGTCTTGCCTGTAGAAGAAGTCTTAGGCTTTGCCTTCTTATTGGCCTCGACTATGGCCAAGCGAATCAAGCGGTCTATTTCTCGGTCTATCTTATTGGCTTGCGCTTGTTTCTTCTTAATCTCAGCGGCATACTCACTTTCCTTCTTCTTGATAGAGGCCACCAAGGATTCTTGTTCTTTTCGCTCCTGAGAGAGGCGCGTCTGCTCCTTTTGGTTTTCCTCCACTATCCTACGCTGGTGGTTGTACTGGGAAGAGAGAGAGTCGGCGAGTTGTTGTAGAAGGGTATTCTTTTGCTGAATCTCTTGCGCTTGTTTTTTCCTATATTGGGTATATTGTTGTAAGTACTTTAGGCGCTTGTACCCCTGAGTGAAACTCTCGGAAGCGAGCAGGAACATCCAGCGGCTTTGGGGCGAACGTGACTTATAGGATTGGAGAATCACCGCTGCATAATTCTTCTTGAGGCTCTCCAGATCTTTCTTGAGCGTGGAGATCTGGTTTTGGTTGTCCTTAATCTGTTGGCTGAGCAGATTCGCCTGATGATTGGTCAGGCGGATAAGCTGTGTACGAGCCGATATTTTCTCACTAATTTCCTCAATCTGAAAGGCCAAGCTCTTGCGCTCCTGCGCCTGCTGAGAGCGTAGCGCGGACATCTCTCGGATCTGTTCCAAGAGCGCTTTCTTCTGCTTTTCCAGCTGCTTTTGTTTTTGAGAAGTTTGCGCAAAAGCACCTGCAAATGACAGGATACATATGAATACTACTAAGCGATGCATTAGGGACGAAGGGTTAAGGGTTGGTAACCAGAGGGGACACTATAGGGGAATCGTACCGCCACATTGCGCTGGAGAGCACTAAACTGTAAGCTTAGCTGCACTTGCTCTCCCCCCTGACTGCCCTGTAGCAATAGGGAAAGTGGGAAGAGCTGTCCTTCTACCGTCTGATATGTATAAGCAGCGGAGAGAGAACGCTCTTGCTGAGTTTTTTCCTCCTGTACGATCAGCAAACTATCCATTCTGAAAGCGGTATTGAGAAAGAAAGACAAGTCCAAAGCATCCTTCTTAAGCGCTCCTTTGTAGCGCTCCCCCTCAGGGGTGAGGGTGGTATGCCTATCGCGGAAAAGCAATTGCCCTAAGAGCAAATTCTCCAAAGCCTCAAAGCCAAGATGTACCCCTAAATATTTTTCTGAGATGGTATAATCCCCCTCGAAATAGGTATTGTCAAGCTTGTTATAGAACTGTACCTTATCCTTGGTAATGAGTGCCTTGGCCATTCCTAAGGGAGCACTGAGCCAGATGGTTTCTCCCTTTTTCATTCTAAAAGACAAAGGGATGGTCTGTCCGATCTTACCTGCTTTGGAATAAGTGACCGCCAGTGTTCCAGCCAGTGTCTCAAAAGCAGGGAAAGTCTCTTGATGCTTTTCGAGAATTTCCTTTCCTCTGAGAGAGGTATCGGCGACACCTTGGGTATTGGTAACCTTAGCCGTGCGGCAGCCTGTAAAAAGCACTGCCAAGAGAAAAATATACGAGAATAATGATTTCATTACGCTTTCTGTTTTAAAAGGGTAAAAGTACAATTTTTTCAGCATAGCCCCCCATTCTTGCTGTATTTTATTATACTTTTATGTTTTATTAAGAATAATTGGCAGCTGCTTTTTTTAATAATGAGGATATATTCCGCCTTAGGCGTGAAGGGGCTAAAACGATTATACTAGCTCCAAATCCCAAAATAAGCCGCTCCAGTTCATAGTTATGGCGTACCCTGATACGAAAGACAACCCCATCCTCCCGCTCTTCTACTATCTCTTGAGAATGATGAAAAGGCTTGGTGATCACATAGTTAGCATTGTTCCTATCCACCCAGAAAACCACCTCCTCGATAGGGTTTCCCTCCGAGACTGTAACCCCTATAACATCCTTGAAATACTCATTGGCATCGATATTTTTATCAACATAAGGAGCGGACAAAATATTCACATTTTCCATGCGATCAAGCGCCAAGGTAAGCAAGCTTGTCTTGTAGAAAGCAACTAAAAACCACCGATTGTTATACTCCTTGAGGAACTGAGGATGCACGTGCATAGTAGCACTATGGCGCGCCTTGAAGGACTTGTATTCTATGGACAAGGGCTTTTTCTGCTGTATGGCTTGGTAGATAGGGTCTATATAACTAAGCCCCCTGAGGTGCTCATTCTTATCCAAGTGTATCACCGGATGGTGGGATAGGGTGAGGAAAACAGCATCCTCCAAGCGATGCAGCACCCCATTCATCTGTTGGAAGAAAGAAAAATCCTTGAACTCCTTGAGGAACTCCACCGCCTGACGCATCTTCTTGATATCCTCATAAGGGATTTCCGTTTTGGTAATACTATAGTCCGAGTCGGCATAGCGGTAATACTTATTGTCAAAGACCTCGATAGGGGCATTGTAGCCTATCTTGTCGCTGCGCATATTCTGGATATCGAGCTGTATGGTACGCTTGCTCACGACATTTTCCTTGCCCTCATACTCACAGAGCGCCTCGGTACAGGCGGCGATAAGATCGTCCAAAGTCCACAAGCGTGTGGTGTCCCTCAGACACTTATCAATAGTCTTATAACGAATCAAGGCATTTTTGTTAGTAGCCATAACAGTTGAGAATTTGTAGGTGTTTTTTGGAGAATGCAAAGGTAAAAAGAAATGAGAAAAAATAGCCCTTGTTTGGGAGTTTTTTCTTATATTTGTACGTTTTTTCAAGTTTTTGATTTTGCAGTTATGAACATCATCACTCTTACCACGGATTTTGGGGAGCAAGACTACGGTGTAGGAGCCCTCAAGGGGCAGCTCTATAGCCTTATTCCTCAGGCACGTATTGTAGATATTTCCCATCAGGTGGATCGTTATAGTATCTCGGAAGCCGCGTACCTTTTGGAAGGTGCCTACCGCTATTTTCCTAAGGGAACCATCCATATCGTAGGCGTCAATAACGAACTTTCCCCTGAGTGTGGGCTGCTCCTCTTAGTACATGAGGGGCACTACTTTATCACGGCCGACAATGGATTTGTCTCCCTACTGACGCACAATGCCCCAGAGACAGAAGTTTATCTTCTTGACCTACCCAGTAGAGTGTCCATCTTCCCTACGCTGGAGTTCTCCACCCATATTGCCCAAAAGCTCTGTGAAGGTGCCTTGCCCTCCACATTAGGAACACCCTGTGAGAAGCACCTATATATCACCGACTTTGTTCCTAAGGTGCGCGCCCAAAGGATAGAAGGCACTGTTATCTACATTGATCACTTTGGTAATGTGGTGTCCAATATCACCCGTTCACTGCTCACCCAAGAGGCTAAGGATAGGCGATTCCATGTATATTTCCGCTACCAAAGCGTGGAGAATATCACCTTGGATTCTATTTGTTTGCAGTACAATCAGGTAGAGAAGGATAGCCTTTCGGCAGGAGAGGTCTTTCTGCTATTCAACCATTTAGACTATTTGGAGATGGCCATCTACAAGGCCAATCCGGATGTTTCGGGCGGAAGTGCTAGCCTTATGGGCATCCAAAGAGGAGATACTGTAAGTATTGACCTTATATAAAAATAAAAGAGAGCTTGCGCCCTCTTTTACCAATTCTAACCACAAAATCTAATATATGAAAAACAATTTATCTTCTCGTCGTTTTGCGGTGCAAAGGTATGGCGGTTTTCGCCTCTGAGCAATAGATTTTTATTATTTTTTTCTATAGTGCTATAAGTTTTTTATATACCCCGAGTCCCTGAAGGGGGAGAGTATCTTTGCAGTGATCATTGACCATTGGCAATTAACCATTTACAATTATCTTCATCCTTCTTCAGTTGAGCCTTGAGCGCCTCTAAGGAAGGAAACTTGACCTCATCACGGATAAAATCTATAAAATAAAGTCGTATTTCCTTGCCATATAAGTCACTACTAAAATCAAAGAAATATACTTCTATACTTTCACCTTTGCCTTCTATGGTAGGATTTTTCCCTATGGAGAGCATCCCAAAGACCTTTTTTCCTTCCCAAAGCATATACACGGCATAGACCCCTATCTTAGGGATGAGCTTATGAGAATTTTCTATCTGTAGGTTGGCCGTAGGATAGCCCAAGGTACGGCCTAACTTCTGTCCATGTACCACGACACCTGCCAAAGAAAACGAATAACCGAGATAGTGATTAGCCGTCTGCACGTCGCCCTTCTCGAGAGCTTGTCGGATTTTGGTAGAGCTCACCGAGAGGGAGTCCACCTCCTGCACAGGGATTTCCTCCACTTGAAAATGGTATTGTTCTCCAAAGGCCTTGAGCTCTTCTATCCCTGCCGAACGGTTTTTCCCAAAACGATGATCATAGCCTATGATAATCTCCTTGGCTCGAAGTTTTCCCACTAAGAGTTCTCGTACATAATCCTGAGCGGAGAGTGCGGCAAATTGCTTGCTGAAAGGCTGAATAACCAGCTGAGCAATCCCATAGGAAGCCAGAAGTTGTGCCCGCTCCTCTATGGTCTGAATCAGCGCAATAGGAGCGGAGGGGTCGAGTACCATACGCGGATGAGGGAAGAAAGTCAGTACCGTAGGGAGTAAGCCCTGTTCCTTAGCCCTCTCAACCACTTGGGTGATGATCCTTTGGTGTCCTATATGAATCCCATCGAAGGTACCGATGGTTAGCACCGTATGCTCAGGAGATTGAAAATGAGTTATATCTGTTACAAGTTGCATCCAAGGTAAATTATTGGTTAGCGTTTTCCCGGCTGGCTAAGAAGAGGTACCTTTTTTCTTCATTGGTAAGACTGTCATAGCCACTTTTGCTAATTTTGTCCAGAATGGTATTGATTCGTTCCTGGGCGTGCTCATTAGTATAGGGAGAAGTGGGAGCCTGTCGGGCTCTTTTGGGAAGAGAGAAAGAGAGCTTCCCCTTGAGAAACAAGCCATAGAGTATTCCTACAAGTGCTCCTCCTAAGTGGGCGATATGCCCTCCTGCATTGCTTACGGGGATACTAAGGAGGTCTGTGGCCACCATCAGTACACCCAACACCCACAAGGGAATAGCCCATACCCCAAAGAGATAGATCCTAAGAGTAGGTGTGTAGGTGGTTAAGAATATCAGTACCGCCATAATCCCTGCAGATCCACCCAAGAGGTAATCCTCCCGATGAGCAAAGACCGGAAAAATAGCATAGGTAAGCATAAAAAAGAGCCCCCCTGCTACTACCCCTGCAATATATATCCCTAAGAATCGCTTTGGTGTGAAGAGATTCATGAACAAGATCCCTACAAAGTAAAGCATAATCGCATTGAAAAAGCAGTGGATAAAGCTCGCATGGAAGAAGCTATAGGTAATGGCTGTCCAGGGTTGCTGCAATAGCTGGGAAAAGTCCTGTGAGAGTGCAAAGAGATCCCTTACAAAAGGGTCGGTACGCTGCCAGAGGAAGGCAAATAGCTGCGGAAGGATATAACCACAGAGGTAACTTACGATGAGTATATACACTAATGAAAGGGAATGCTTGCCCCATATTCTTGTTACAGTTCTATTCATGATCCATTTCTCTGTTATACTTAGTACAACCTTCTGTCATTGAAAGAATTTTTTTGCCAAAGCTTCATCAAGATAAAGCCTATCAGCGCCCCGCCCACATGAGCGAAGTGGGCAATATTACTACCAAAGATGGAATAACCAGTCACCCCTGAGAACAAATCCAAACCGATGAGGATAGGAATGAAGTACTTAGCCTTGATCGGGATGGGGAGGAACATGAGCATGAGTTCGGCATTGGGGAAAAGAACCCCAAAGGCTACCAATATCCCATAGACCGCCCCCGAGGCACCTACAGCAGGAATCATATAAGCCGACATCATATCCTTGAAATCACTCTTGGAAAGCGCTTCTTCCCAGCCCGTATTATACATACCTTTCTGTAAGAGCTCCTGCGCCTGGCTTATCGAAAAACCTTTGCTCTGCAAGATGTCCAGCGCTGAGTGAAACTCGTAATAGTTCACCGCTGTATGTAAGAAGGCTGCTCCTAAGCCACAAGCAAAATAAAAGACAATAAAGCGATTGCTGCCAAAGTAGCTTTCCAGAGGAGCGCCAAAGGAATAAAGAGCAAACATATTAAAGAAAATATGCGCTACAGAGGCGTGCATAAAGAGGTGAGAGAACACCTGCCACCAGTGGAAATTGGGGTTTTCTATATAGTAGAGAGCCGCCTTGTCCTGCAACATAGGTATAAACTGTGCCAAGAGGAAGAAGAGTACATTGGCAATGATCAGGTGAGCGACCGCCTTAGTTATATTCATCATCATTTGTCAGAGGGATTAGTTGGGGCTTTTTGCCTTATTTTTGTAAATTCTTAATCTTTTCCGTCAGGCGAGGTACTACCTCGAAAAGGTCACCTACGATGCCATAGTCAGCAGCCTTGAAGAAAGGCGCTTCGGGGTCGGAGTTGATCACCACCTTGACCTTGGAGGCATTGACTCCTGCGATATGTTGGATAGCTCCCGATACACCCAAGGCAATATACAAGTCACAAGAAAGGGGTTTACCTGTTTGCCCTATATGTTCGCTATGAGGTCTCCACCCCATATCAGATACCGGCTTAGTGCAAGCGGTAGCAGCCCCTAAGGCATCGGCGAGATCCTCCACCAAGTGCCAGTTGTCAGGAGTCTGCATACCACGCCCACCAGAGACCACGATAGCGGCATCATCGATGGATATTTTACTGGTAAATTTCTCCGTACCCAAGTGCTTGATGCGCTCCTTGGGGAGCTGAGGGGTGTATTCCTCCACCACAGCCTGGACTGGTGTCTCCTTTATCTCCACCGTATTTCCAGCTAAGGTAATGACCTGCTTAGGCGCCAAAGGCACCCAAGAGATGGCCTTGGAGGAGAAGATTACCTTCTGCACCTGTCCGTCCTTGGGCAAGGAGCTCACATTGGAGAGATAAGCCGCCTGCCAGCTGACCGCCAGCATAGGCGCTAAGTAGCGTGTATTGGCCGAACTGGGGAGCACCACAAGAGAGACCTGCTCTCGCTGGGCTACCTGGCTTAGGAGCTCGGCATAAGGCTTAGCCTGAAAAGAGGAGAGCTCGGGAGCTGTTACCTTGACAATCTTACTTACTCCATAGCGGGCTAAGGGTGTAGGATCGGCTACATTTATGGTAAGGGCAATTACCTTGTCAGAGAACGCTTGGGCATAGGAGAGCGCTTCCAAGGTTTTTTTAGTGAATTGCCCGTCGTTGTATTCGGTATATACTAAAGTCATTTTGGTGTCGTTTTAGAATAGTTTTCTTTTGTTGTGGAGTTCGTCGATAAGTTCGTCCAAGTTGTTCGGGTCAATCATTTTGACCGGCGCTTTGGGCTGAGGTTTTTCCAAGGCGGTTATCTTAGGCTGGGAGGAAGTCTCCACAGGGGGCAGCACCTGCAAGGGAGCCTTGCGCGCCATCATGATACCCTTCATGCTGGGGATACGGATTTCGCTTTCTGGGACGATTTCCTTTTGGATGCCCACTACCACAGGTAAGGGAACTTCCAAGTGCTCCTTGCCGCCATCGGTCATACGGGTGATCTTGGCAGCCTTATCCCCCTCAAAAGAGAAGGCAGTTACCTCATCGACAAAGTCGTAATCCAAGAGTGCAGCAAGCATACCGCCCACCATACCGCCATTATAATCCAAGGATTCGCGTCCGCAGAAAATGGCATCGTACTCAGGGGCAATAGCTGCCAACTGCTCAGCTACAAAAAAGCCATCCGTAGGGAAAGTATCGATACGGAGCATGTGGTCAGCACCCAAAGCAAAGGCCTTGCGCAGCACTGGCTCACTATCGGAAAGTCCTACATGGACTAAAGTAAGCTCGGCGCCTACCTCTTCCTTGAGCTGGAGTGCTCGCATAAGCGCTGCTTCATCACTGGGGTTGAGGACAAACTGCACCCCTGAAGGGTCAAAAGCACTTTGATCTGAGGTGAAATTTATCTGAGAAGTGGTATCAGGCACCTGATTGACACATACTAATATTTTCATGAAACTAATTTTTATAAGGGACAAAGATACAATTTTAAGTGAAAAATGAAAAGTGAAAAGTGAAAAATATTTGAGAAGAGAAGAAAGACAAGAGAAAAATAAAAAAAGAAAAATCAGATAATCTTTTATAAATGACAGATATTCAAGTGTTGAATTAATAACTATTGTAAGTTCCGTTAGTAAGTTAAAATTTTTCTGGTGAAAATTTTATACAAGGTTTTGTTATTCTAAATATTGCTCTATGAAGCAATATTTAGAACAACAAAAAAGAGAGAAAAATCTAATCATTTTTCTCTCTTTTAAAAAAATCTTATTTTACCAAATAACCATAAGCTATATGGTCATTCTTCACTTTCGTTATGCTTTGGGTATAAGGGATTTGTAGAAGACAAAGCCAAAACCAAAAGTAAGCATCAGGTGGAAAGGAAACAACCCAAAGTCATTGAGCTTGATGCCACTGTACAACCCAAAGAGGAAATAGCACATGAGTAAAAACTCAAAAATCATATTGGGAGAAAGCTTTTTGTTAATATACTTATTGCCTTTCCATGAATCCTTCAGAGAGCTAATATTGAACTTAGGGGTACGAACGAATTCGGTTTTCTTACCCCAATAGCCCTGCAATACTGCTGATACATTGTGCAAAGAAAAGCCCAATGCTACAGAGAAGAAGCTAAAGAAAAGCTTGACATAGTCCACAAAGTCATCAAAAGTCTTTCCCTGTATATTCTTATAGGTAATCCAATAACAACCAAAGAGAATCACAGTACTAACGATAAAGAAGCTGGTGAGCTTGAACACCCAACCCAAATCTGGATAAGCTTCCTTGATATACATCATTGGTACACTGAGTATTGCTACAATAAAGACATAGAGGAACATGGAACTATTGAGCAAGTGCATCACCCCATGGAATTTGGTCTTCCAACCTATGTTCTTAGAAGCCAAGATATTGCGAACCGACTTACGGAACACCTCTGCCCCACCCTTGTTCCAACGGAACTGCTGAGAGCGAGCCGCGGAAACCACTACAGGAAGCTCCGCAGGGGTTTCTACATCCTCCAAATACTTGAACTTCCACTTCTTAAGCTGAGCTCGGTAACTTAGGTCTAAGTCCTCTGTAAGGGTATCCCCTTCCCAGTTACCCGCATCCAAGATGGTTTTCTTTCTCCAGATACCGGCAGTACCATTGAAGTTGATAAAGTGTCCTTTGCTATTGCGTCCTACTTGTTCGAGGGTGAAGTGTGTATCGAGCGCCAATGCTTGTATCTTGGTGAGTAAGGAATAGTTACGGTTGATATGTCCCCAACGGGTCTGTACCACTCCTATTTGTTCGTCCTTGAAGTAGACTACTGTCTGCTTGAGCCAGTCGGGCTTAGGAAGGAAGTCCGCATCGAAGATGGCAATAAAATCCCCTTTGGCGATAGCTGTTCCATACTTAAGGGCACCTGCCTTGAACCCTTCTCGGTTTTCGCGGCGGATATGAACGATATCCAAGCCTGTTTGCTGAAGCTCGGCAATGATACGTGCTGTCTCAGCTACTGAGTCGTCAGTAGAGTCATCCAACACTTGTATCTCCAACTTGTTCTTAGGATACTCCAGCTTGGCTATATTCTCCAAGAGACGAGGTACTACATATTTCTCATTGTAGATAGGAAGCTGTACAGTCACATAAGGGATCTCATTAGGATCCAATAAGTTGAACTTGGGCGCTTCGTTATTCTGATGCTTGTTCTTTAGATAGTTCACAGACAGGTTGAGTATTGTCAAACTATAAAAGAAAATCAACAACAATGACAAGCAATATATAGTGATAACTACATAGGTGATGATAAGTCCTAAATTCATAATCACACATTTTTAATTGGGGGCAAAATTACGTTTTTTTTCGCAACCCACAATGAATTATTTTTTATATTTTTAAAACAAACTTCTTTTTTTCTTAAATAAAAACAAACTCCCCCTTCTCAGGAGGAGCTTGACAGAATAATTTTAAAACTTATTTATTATGAAAAACCTTTCTATTTTTGGAATTTGGCATATTTGCTCTTGAACTTATCGATACGTCCAGCGGTATCTATAAGTTTTGCCTTCCCAGTATAGTATGGGTGGGAAGTACGAGAAATTTCCAACTTAACCAAAGGATATTCTACGCCTTCTACTTCTATAGTATCTTTGGCTTCTACAGTTGACTTGGTGATAAAGATATCATCATTGGACATATCTTTGAAAACAACCAAACGATAATTTGAGGGGTGTATCTCTTTTTTCATATTTTTCTTCTCATTTTTTCGAGGTGCAAAGGTACTACTTTTTTTTGAATTGACAAACAAAAAAAATGTTTTTTATTCACAACCTCTATTTTTAACATTTTTTATCTTTTCCATTCCTTCTCTACGGTGAGCAAAGTGCCGAAAATCAGGACTTTTTCTCCGAACTGAAGGAAGAGTTCTTTGCGGTGCGGCGCTTCTACAACTTCTTGAAAATGAACAATATCTTCTTCTTTTTCCGCTTCATACTGCACGCCGAAGGCTTTACTGCCGAGAGCATCGGTATGTATCTGTAAAAGCTTTGCTGCAGAACACTTACTTTGTCTTAGCAAAGACTCCAAGCGTGAAGCTATCCACTCCTGCCAGAGAGGATATACATCCTCTTCTATATGATAGGTAAGGTTGTAAATATATTTCATATGCTATTTCCGACAATAATTTGGCTATAAGTTCCACTTGAGCCCCACAAAATAGGTGCGCCCTGGGGAGGTACTCGAATAGAAACTGGTAGAAGGTGTTACGTAATCGAATAGGTTATCTATCCCCGCATTGAGCGTAAAGTGATAAGGGAGGTTTTTAGAAAACTGTAAGCGCCAGATGCTATAGGGGGCATAATATGTGTAAGTATTTTCCCCGTCATAAATATCCGACCCGCTGACATATTTGCCGCTGAGGATGATATTGGGCAGGTATTTCATATCGGCCTGTTCTACATATTCCGCCTTGGCAGTAAAGGTATGCGGCCGCACATCCGAACGGCTATTGCTGCTGGTATAATAAGCATAAGAACCCTTCAGGCGGAAATACTTACTGGGGCGATAGGTAGCTGCTATTTCGGAGCTCATGATATCGGTATTGCCTCCGTAATTGACATAACGAATGGTATCGCTGGCTTGTGTCCACCTATAAGCAATCTTATCCTTGACCTTGGAATATTGTGTCATGGCAGTAATATTCCATTTTCTCGCATTGAAATCCACGGAAAGTGTAATATTACGACTCGTTTCAGGCTTCAGGTCTTTGTTACCCATGATCTGAAAGCCACCGCCCCAAGGGTGAAACCAATTGGTATAGAGTTCCTTGAGTGTAGGAGAGCGGAAACCTGTAGAAAACCCTCCGCGGAAGGTGAACTGCTCCACCCTGAACATTCCTGAGAGACGATAAGTCAAGTATTCTTTAAAAAGAGAATGGTAATCCATACGCACTCCCGTAACTAAAGTAAAGGCATCCGAAAGCGCCCATTCCTGCTGGGTAAAAACCGCATAGTTCTGAGCATTTTTCTTTTCCTCTGTACCCTGATTCGTAAAGCGAAAACTCAATAGTTCATCGGAATTTCCTTCGGCACCTGCCACCAAGGAATGTTTTTCAAAAAGCGTTTGGTTATACTGAGCCCCTACCCGTAGGATAGAGTTTTCATAGCTTTTCTCCTTTTCATTGAGCAATACATAATACTTGTACTTATCATAGCGATCGTAAGCTGCCGAAAGACTCAGGGTCTTGCTATCAGTAATTTTGTAATCCGACTTGAATGCTGCTGTATAGTTATAGTAACGATCTCTGAGCTTCTTAGAACTCTCGGTACCTGCATTGCGCTCACTGAAATAATAGCTGGGCGTCAGGGTAATATTCCACTTAGGCGAGAGGTTAAAAGAGAGCTTAGGCGTAGCCCCATAGTTGGTAAATCCAGCTATGTTCAGTTCGCCCATCGGGGAGAGTATTTCTGAACCGTTTTTGTAGGTTTTCAGAGGTTCCTTATCCACTATGACATACGGTTCTCGGAAATTATAGAAAGAAGATAGGCGGAGGCTTCCCCATTTTTGCTTAGTCGCTACAGAGAAATTCGTCTTATGATCCTTTTTGGTATTATAAAGATAGCTTGCACTAAGCTCCAAGGGTTTTTGGGCATTCTTTGTAATGATATTGATCACCCCACCCAAGGCATTAGAGCCATAGAGAGAAGAGGAAGCCCCCTTGATAATCTCTATACGTTCGATATTGTCCAAGTCGATACGATCATAGTCGATATTGTCAAAGGTCTCCCCTGCCATACGTTCGCCATCCATAAGGAAAAGCACATACTTTCCCCCGAAGCCCATCATATTGATATTGGGCATTCCCCCATCATAGGTAAAGTTGATTCCAGAGAATTCATTTTCCAAGAAAGACTGGAAGTCAGGAGCCTGAGCCTTTTGAATCTCCTGAGCGGTAACCACCTGTACTGTGATAGGCACATTCTTTAGATTGCGTTCTGTACGGGTAGCGGTAACCACTACTTCCCCTACTTCTATTTCTTTGTCCTTGCAGAGGGCAAAGATATAGTTTTTTTCGTCTTTTTTGAGAGATACTTTAAAGAAATGGCCTTTGTAATCATCCTTAGTCACATAGAAATGATGAATCCCCTTCGGAAGGTCAGGGAAAGAGAACCGCCCCTCGGTATCGGTTTGTACACTTTTTTTCAGTGAAGCCAGCTCGACAGTAGCCCCAGATAAGGGGTGGCGTGTCTGGCAATCGGCAATCGTTCCCGTGAAAGTATATTGAGCCTGTAGCGTACCGACGCCACAGAAGCAAAGCAGCCAAATAAATATTCTTGACATTGTATATATTTTTCAGTAAAATAGAATTGCTATACTCTATGGGGGTATAGCAATTCTATTGAAATAGAGTTAGAGTTGGTATTGTTAGAACTTTCCATCCTCACTGAGGATATACTGGAAGGAAGGATAGTTCGCATCCGTTTTATCATTATAAAAATCAGTTACTTGGAACTTCACAAAAGCCCCTTTGGCTGTTTTAAGTACATATACCCACTTGGTAGGAGCATATACACTTGGCCATTTTCCACCGCTGGATTGTCTATTATTGGGATTAAGCGACACATAACCTGTTGGAGTATCAAAGCCTCCTGAGAGAAAAGTGGAAAAAGTATCTTTTCTCTCGGTCAGGTTAGGATAGCTACCATAGGACATTGTTCCTGGAGCATCCTGCTTGTATTCGTTAGGCAAGGTAGCAATAGCCGCAGAAAAATCCTTGTTTTCAGTTTTTGCGACCCCAGCCTGTCCTTTACCAGAAGCCCCTCCATTGAGCTTAGCATAGTAAGCGAAGAAAGCAATGTCCCAATCCAAACTATTTTGTGGATCGGCAACCTCTACAATAGCATTTTTTTCAAATGAGTAATACACCCATTTTTCTTGCCTTGCATTGAGGTTCTTCTCCTGTTTCACATTGGCAGGCTTTTTTTCTTCTTCCTTATTGCTATCTTTACTGCAAGAGGTGAGTGTAAAGCCTGCTACTAAGGCAGCTAAAAATAACTTTACTTTCATAATTTTCTATTTATTCACTTACAGTCTTACTCAATTGGTATTTTAGTTTAGGAGTTCCCCCTAATACATCTGCATTATCTTTGTAATAGTCGGTTACTTGTACTTTTGCATAAGTACCATCTGCTGTTTTAAGTACATATATGTAGTTAGTGGGTACATATACTTTAGGGGCTTTTGTTGGGTCTAATCCTATGATACCTGTTTTTGTACCAAATCCTCCTGACATATATTGAGAGAAAGAGGCATCTACTTTTGTAATGTTAGGGTAATTACCTTGGCTCATTTGTCCTTGAGCATCTTTAGCAAAACCTGCTTTAGGGGCTTCTGTAACTGTAGCAAAATCGGTTCCTTCTACTTTAACTACTTCTGCCTTTCCTTTTCCAGAGGTACCTCCATTGAGTTTTACATAGTATCCCTTGAAAGCAATATCCCAAGAGAGATCCTCTGCAGGATTATTAGGAGTTACTTCCCCATTCTTTAGGGAGAAATATTTCCAATCGCCTGTAGCATTCAATTGCACTTCTTTGGCTTCTGAACCTGAGAAATCTAAAGCAACTTTCTCTGCTGGTTTAGCTGTTTCTTTTTCAGTTAAGAAATCATAGGTGAAGGTAATATATCCTGTTTCATTTTTATCATTGGTGTATCCAGTAAGTTGGATTTTCACATACTTGCCACCTTTGGCTGTTTTGAGCACATATACATATTTGGTAATCTCAAAATGAGGAGTGTTTTCTCCTTGTTTAGGAGGAGTATAGTTGTACCAACCTTTAGAATCTTGTTTGTTTACAGTACCAGAAATCACGGGGTTTTTTTCAAATTTAGTCACAGAAGGTTGTGTCTGTCCTGGACGAGGACGTCCATATTCTGTAACTTCTTTATCTTTTTCATAACCCTCAGCAGGCGCTTTGGTTACAGCAGCAAAATCCTTGCTATTGGTATTGACTACTTCAGCCTCTCCGATACCAGATACTCCTCCATTGGTACGAATATTGTAGCGATTAAAAGCAATATCCCAATTATCAGTAGTTTTAGGATTGGTTACCTCCACAGTAGTCCCTGTTTGAAAAGAGAAATACACCCATTTTTGCTCATCAGAAGCATTCAAGTTTTTCACTTCTTTTGCTGTATTTTGGGGTGGTATCGGGGTAGGAGTTTTGTTGTCATCTTTACTACAAGAAGTAAAGGCTACGAGACCTGTAAGGAGTACAGGCGCTAAAAATTTTACTTTCATTTTACTCTAAATTTTATAGTTCATGCCCGCAAAGGTACGTTTTTATTTAGAATAAAACAAAATAAAATTTAATAATTAACGATTGATTGTTAGCTATATAACTGTAAAATATTGCTAATCAAGCTCTAAAAGATTAAAACTAAAGGTTATTCAACCCTAAAATATTTCAACAGTGCTTTGTACTCATCTTGTGCTGCCAAGCAAGTATCCAAGAGATAGCCTTCTACTTGTGGCCAATACTATAGTCCTCGATAGTAGTACCATCGGAGCTTCTCCGTGATGATAAAAGGGACTATCCCCTGTGCTAAGCATTCCTTAAAGAGCAACAAACGCCCTACTCTTCCATTACCATCCTGAAAGGGATGAATAGCTTCAAAACGCCAATGAAAAGACACCAAATGTAGATTCACTTGTCACTTATCGTTAGTCACTACTCACTTCTTTTGACAAACTCTCTGACTAATGCTAATACTTTTGGCATGGTAGCATTGACAGCATTGAGTACCTCGGTATGGGATACATTAGGGGCGATATCCTTTCCTCCCAAATCGGAGATAATGGATAGGGCAAAGACCTTCATCCCCTGATGGCGCGCTACGATTACCTCTGGTACGGTACTCATCCCTACGGCATCCCCACCAATGGCACGTACCATACCATATTCTGAAGGGGTTTCGAAGGTAGGACCTTGCAAGCCTACATAGACTCCTTTTTGTAGTTTTGTTCCTTGCTCCTTAGCAATATCTTCAGCAAGGGCAATCATAGAGCGATCATAAGCCTCGCTCATATCAGGGAAGCGGGTGCCAAACTTTTCTAAGTTCTTTCCTCGTAAAGGGTGTTCTGGGAACATATTGATATGATCACGAATCAGCATAATATCTCCTATGGAGAAGTCAGGATTTACCCCACCAGAAGCATTAGAGACAATCAATTTTTTGATACCTAAGAGGTGGAAAATACGAATAGGGAAAGTAACCTCCTGCATAGGATAGCCTTCGTAGTAGTGAAAACGGCCACTCATCAGTAGCACATATTTGCCGGCTAAGGTACCATATATGAGTTTGTTGCCATGCCCTTCGACAGTGGACTGAGGGAAGTTAGGAATTCCTGCATAAGGGATTTCCACAATAGGAGTTACTTCGCCCTGTAAGGAAGAGAGTCCAGAGCCTAAGATAATGGCAAACTCAGGGGTTTGTTCAGTGATGAACTGGCGGATGTAGTGAGCTGTCTGCTCATATTTTTCGTACATAATCTACTATTTTAGTGCCACAAAGGTACGGCTTTTTTAGGGATTATGCAAGAGGGTTTTGAGTTTTGAATTTTGAGTTTTGAGTTGCTAACAACTCCTCACTGACCTCTGTTCTCTGTTTTTAGCTCTTTGATTTCTTAAAGATTGGGAGAAAATAATCGTCACTAAAAACCCTGAGGATGTAAAGGGACTCACACGCCTCAAAGAAGTATCTGCGGAAGCGGCTCGCTTCTATGGGAAGCAATCCAAATTGCGAGAAGAAGCCACCAAAAAAATAAAAGAAGAAGCTGCCAAACTTGGGGCTACTATTATTCTTGTTACTACCGATAGTTTCACTATGACTCCTGTCAATAATGTGGTCATGGAAGGAACTGCTTACAAATAACCTCAAACTGAATGCTGTGAAAAACCGCCTCCAAAGCGGAAGCGGTTTTTATTTTCCTTTTTTCGGAGGGCTATAAAAGTTCTCTCAGGACAGGTAAGAACTGCAAGAAATAGCCCGCTTAGAGCAGAATTAGGCAGTATAAATTGAACCTCTACAGATAAGGTCTGAGGGAGATATACTAACTAAAAAACCGCCCCTATTTTGGGGCGGTTTTTTTGTTTTAAAATAATTATTATGCCTCTGAAGAATTTCCTTCTTTAGCCTCAGGAGCCGCTTGTTCAGCAGCGGCTTTCTTGCCACCGCGGCTTCTACGAGTAGATTTCTTCTTGGCAGTACCCTTAGGAGAGTATCCTGCTTCGTTGTAGTCTACTAATTCGATAAGCGCCATTTCAGCGTTGTCACCCAAACGGTTACCCAGCTTAATGATACGAGTGTATCCCCCTGGACGGTTGGCTACTTTTACTGAAATATTTTTGAAAAGCTCCGTAACGGCATATTTGTTATGCAAACGGCTGAATACGATACGGCGGTTGTGCGTAGTATCCTCTTTTGATTTGGTAATCAAAGGCTCTACAAATACCTTCAAGGCTTTAGCCTTGGCCAAGGTAGTGTTGATACGCTTGTGCTGTATCAAGGAGCAAGCCATATTCGCCAACATAGATTTTCTATGAGCGGCGGTTCTTCCTAAATTATTTATTTTATCTCCGTGTCTCATTTTCGTTGAATTAATGTATTATACCAGAATTAATTACTCTTTCTCCAATTTGTATCTTGAGAGATCCATACCGAAGGTCAGTCCTTTGCTTTCTACCAGCTCATCGAGCTCAGTGAGAGACTTTTTACCGAAGTTGCGGAACTTCATCAAGTCCGTTTTAGTGAAAGAAACCAAATCCCCTAAAGTATCCACTTCAGCTGCTTTGAGGCAGTTAAGGGCTCGAACAGAAAGATCCATGTCTATAAGCTTGGTCTTGAGGAGCTGTCGCATATGTAGAGACTCTTCGTCATAGCTTTCAGGCTGCACAACCTCTTCAGGCTCAATGGTGATGCGCTCATCGGAGAAAAGCATGAAGTGATGAATAAGAGTCTTAGCCGCTTCCATCAAGGCATCCTTAGGATGAATGGAACCATCTGTTTTGATTTCAAAAATCAACTTTTCATAGTCGGTTTTTTGTTCTACACGATAGTTTTCGATGCTGTATTTTACATTTTTGATAGGAGTAAAGATCGCATCGGTAGGGATGGTACCCACAGGCATATTAGGTTTGGCATTTTCCTCAGCGGAAACATAACCCATACCCTTATCAATGGTGATATCCATTTTGATAGCCACGTCGGGTTCCATATTACAGATAACCAAATCAGTGTTAAGTACTTGAAATCCTGTTATAAATTTTTGAAAATCACCCGCAGTCAATTGTTTCTTACCGGTTACAGAGATAGAAGCCTTTTCATGGTCAGTACCTTCCGTTTGCAGTTTGAAACGCACTTGCTTCAAGTTCAAAATGATTTCAGTAACATCTTCAACCACCCCAGTGATGGTAGAGAATTCGTGTTCTACTGAATCTATTTTAACCGAAGTGATTGCGTAGCCCTCTAAGGAGGAGAGCATTACTCTTCGTAATGCGTTACCGATGGTGAGTCCATAGCCTGGTTCGAGGGGTCGAAATTCGAATTTTCCCTCAAACTCAGAGGATTCAATCATGATAACCTTATCTGGTTTTTGAAAATTGAATAATGCCATAATGTGACTGCTGACTAATATTATTTAGAGTACAACTCTACGATTAACTGTTCTTTAATGTTTTCAGGTATTTGGATACGCTGAGGGAGTGCGACGAAAGTACCTTCCAATTTTTCAGGATTCCAGGTAATCCATTCGTACACAGAGCTATTACTTGCCAAGGAATTTTCAATCACAGTAAGAGATTGTGATTTGTGGCGTACTCCTACGATATCACCAGGTTTTAGGGAGTAAGAAGGGATATTCACGACTTCTCCATTGACAGTGATATGGCGGTGAGAGACGAGCTGGCGAGCAGCACGGCGAGAAGGAGCGATACCCATACGGTATACTACATTGTCCAAGCGTGCTTCGCAGAGCTGAAGGAGCACCTCACCGGTTACCCCCTTGCTACGGCGTGCCTTTTCGTACATATTCTGGAACTGACGTTCAAGGATACCATAGGTATATTTTGCTTTTTGTTTTTCTTGTAGCTGGATTGCATATTCAGAGCGTTTGGCTCTTTTGCGGTTTATTCCATGCTGTCCAGGAGGATAGTTCTTTTTAGCAAAAGACTTATCTTCTCCGAAAATCGCTTCACCAAACTTACGAGCGATTTTAGTTTTTGGGCCTGTATATCTTGCCATTTTACAATTTTAAATTAAAGTGAGAGAGGATTATGAATTAAGGCTTGTCCTTCGATAATCGTGGCCTCTCTCTGAAGGGTTACATTTGTTATACTTTACGTCTTTTAGGAGGGCGGCATCCGTTGTGAGGAAGAGGAGTAACGTCGATAATTTCAGTTACTTCGATTCCTGCATTGTGAATACTACGGATGGCAGATTCTCTACCTACTCCAGGACCTTTTACGAATACACGTACTTTTTTAAGTCCTGCGTCGAAAGCTGTTTTAGCAGCATCTTCGGCAGCTACCTGAGCTGCATAAGGAGTATTTTTTTTAGAGCCTCTGAACTTCATTTTTCCTGCAGAAGACCAAGAAATCACATCTCCTTTTTTGTTAGTAAGAGAGATGATGATATTGTTGAAAGTAGCTGAGATATGAGCTTCTCCAGAAGATTCAATCACTACTTTGCGTTTTTTGGTAACTTTTGTATTTGTTTTTGCCATATCGCTACTTATTATTTAGTTGCTTTTTTCTTGTTAGCAACAGTTTTTCGTTTTCCTTTTCTTGTACGAGAGTTATTCTTCGTTTTTTGACCGCGCAAAGGCAATCCAGAACGGTGGCGGATACCACGATAGCAACCAATATCCATAAGTCGCTTGATGTTCAATTGCACTTCAGAACGCAATTCACCTTCTATCTTGTAAGAAGAAACTGCTTCACGGATACGAGTGATCTGCTCATCGTTCCAATCGCTTACTTTGATGTCTTCATCTACTTGAGCTGTTTTCAAAATTTCTTTAGCTCTACTTCTACCAATTCCAAAGATGTAAGTAAGTCCTATGACTCCTCTCTTGTGTTTTGGTAGGTCAATACCTGCTATTCGTGCCATAATTTATCCTTGTCTTTGTTTGAATCTCGGATTCTTTTTGTTAATTACGTACAATACCCCTTTTCTTCGCACAATCTTGCACTCGGGGCTTCTTTTTTTAATAGATGCTCTTACTTTCATCTGTTGTCTGTTTTAAAAACGAATTATATTATTAATATCGGTAAGTGATGCGTGCCTTGGTAAGGTCATAAGGTGTCATCTCGAGCTTTACCCTATCGCCAGGAAGGAGCTTAATGTAGTGCATACGCATTTTCCCAGAGATGTGAGCGGTCACCACATGACCATTGTCCAATTCTACACGGAACATTGCATTAGAGAGAGACTCTATGATAGTTCCATCTTGTTCTATTGCTGCTTGCTTTGCCATTATCTTCTCTTTTTACCTGTTTTCATAAGGCCATCGTAATGGCGATTGAGTAGGTATGAATTAACTTGTTGCATAGTATCAATAGCTACCCCTACAAGGATGAGCAAGGAAGTACCTCCGTAGAAGAGCGCCCACTGCTGGTCGATCTCCAATAAAGGCAACTTGTTCACTACGGCAGGAAGTACAGCTATAGCCACTAAGAATAAAGATCCTGGGAAGGTAATGAGTGACATGATTTTGTCCAAATAATCACTGGTCTCTTGCCCTGGTTTCACCCCTGGTATGAAGCCTCCGTTGCGCTTAAGGTCATCAGCCATCTTATTGCTAGGTACGGTAATGGCCGTATAGAAATAAGTAAAGATGATAATGAGAAAGCCAAAGAGGACATTGTACCAAAATTCAAAAGGTGAACGGAAAGCATTCTGGATGCTAAGTGCCCAATCGGACTTAGAAAGTCCTGCCAAAGCAGCGGGAACGAACATGATCGCTTGTGCAAAGATGATTGGCATCACCCCTGCTGAGTTGAGCTTAAGGGGAATATACTGTCTGGCACCGAAGATATTCTTCTCCACCTGACCACCAGTAGTTCTTCTGGCATACTGCACAGGAATCTGACGTACGGCCAAGGTAAGGAAAATACAACCTAAGATCACCAAGAGCCATAGAAGAATCTCTACAATAACAATCATAGGGCTGTGAACCCTGTTCATCTCACCGAAGAAAGCGTGAGGCATACGAGCGATAATCCCCACCATAATGAGCAAGGAAATACCGTTGCCCACTCCCTTATCAGTGATTTTCTCACCGAGCCACATCGCGAAGATAGTTCCTGTCACCAAGATAATAACAGAAGGGATGATAAAGCCTAAACCTTTTCCTTGGATAAAGGCCTCTTCAGGCACCCCTAAAGCACTGATGGAGTACAGGTAAGCAGGAGCTTGTACTATACAAATGGCAATGGTAAGCCAGCGAGTAATCTGATTGATACGCCTACGACCACTCTCCCCTTCTTGTTGTAGTTTTTGCAAATAAGGAATAGCGATTCCCATGAGCTGCACTACGATAGAGGCAGAGATGTAAGGCATAATTCCCAAAGCAAATACAGAGGCCTTAGCAAAAGCCCCTCCAGTGAAAGCATTAAGAATATCTAACAATCCTCCCTCTGAAGTCTTCTGAGTAAGGCTACTTAGTTGCTTGGCATCAATCCCAGGGAGAATGATATGTGCTCCAAAGCGGTACACTAACAAAATCCCAATAGTAAGGATGATACGATTACGAAGCTCCTCTATTTTCCAGACATTTGTTAAGGTCTCTATAAACTTCTTCATAAGATATCATTTATTAGAGCGTTATAGCTTCTCCGCCTAATTTTTCCACAGCAGCTTTAGCGCTAGCGGTGAACTTATGAACAGAGATCTTAAGTTTTGCTTTCAACTCTCCTCCGCCAAGGATTTTAACCAAGTCATTCTTATTAGCCAAGCGGTTTTCCACGAGGATATCAAGATTGACTGTATCGGTAACTACACCCTTGTCTACCAATTCTTGTAGTTTTCCGAGGTTGATACCAGTATATTCCTTACGGTTGAAGTTTTTGAAACCAAATTTTGGTACGCGACGTTGAAGAGGCATTTGTCCCCCTTCAAAGCCAATTTTAGTAGAGAATCCAGAGCGAGATTTAGCTCCTTTGTGACCACGAGTGGAGGTTCCACCTTTACCAGAACCTTGACCTCTACCTACGCGCTTCCCATCTTTGTGTACTGAACCTTGTGCAGGTTTCAAATTACTTAAATTCATAATTAAATGCTACTTTGTTTATTATGCTTCTTGTACAGAAACTAAGTGTTCTACTTTATTAATCATTCCCAAGATACTTGGGGTAGCCTCATGCGTTACGGATTTCCCGATATTTCCTAACCCTAAAGAGATAAGGGTAAGTTTTTGGGTTTTAGGACGCTTTATGCTACTACGAGTCTGTGTTACGATAATTTTCTTTGCCATGAGAATGTTTTTTAACCTTTAAACATTTTATCCAAGGAGATACCACGTTGCTGAGCAATGGTTTTAGCACTTCTGAGCTTAAGCAAAGCATCGAAAGTAGCTTTTACCACATTGTGAGGGTTGGAAGAACCTTGAGATTTGGAAAGTACGTTATGTACTCCTACGGCTTCCAATACAGCACGTACAGCACCACCGGCAATCACTCCAGTACCTTCTGCGGCAGGTTGGAGATATACACGAGCTCCGCCGAATTTTCCTTTTTGTTCGTGAGGAAGGGTAGTACCATTTAGGGGGATACGAACTAAGTTTTTCTTAGCATCTTCCACCGCTTTGGCAATAGCCTCAGAAACCTCTTTAGACTTTCCGAGTCCTTGTCCTACTACGCCATTTTCATCTCCTACCACTACAATAGCAGAGAATCCGAAAGCACGTCCTCCTTTGGTAACCTTAGTTACGCGTTGTACGCCCACCAAGCGATCCTTAAGTTCCAATCCGCTTGGTTTTACATATTCTACATTTTTATAGTTCTGATACATAGTTTCTTAGAATTTAAGTCCGCCTTCTCTAGCTCCTTCTGCTAAGGATTTTACACGTCCGTGATACAAATAGCCACCTCGGTCAAAAGAGATAGATTCGATACCAGCAGCCAAAGCTTTTTTAGCGATAGCTTGACCTACTTGTTTTGCTTTTTCAGTTTTGGTACCTGTTGCCTTTAGATCCTTATCACGAGAAGAGGCTGCTACTAAAGTAACACCTTTGGTATCATCGATGACCTGTGCATAGATTTCACTATTGCTTCTAAAAACAACCAAACGAGGTTTTTGAGCAGTTCCAGAAACTATTTTTTTGATTCTGAACTTAATACGTTGTCTTCTTTCTATTTTTGATAATGCCATTATGTTACTTTTTAAGCTGATTTACCTGCTTTTCTTCTGAGTTCTTCACCTACAAACTTGACACCTTTTCCTTTGTAAGGTTCTGGCTTGCGGAAAGAACGAATCTTAGCTGCTACTTGTCCTAATAATTGTTTATCATGAGAGGTAAGCTTAATGATAGGGTTCTTACCTTTCTCGTTGATAGTTTCTACTTTAACTTCTTGAGGGAGTTCCATGAGGATATTGTGAGAGAAACCGAGCGCAAGGTCGAGTCTTTGACCTTGGTTAGTAGCACGGTAACCTACCCCTACAAGTTCTAACTCTTTGGTAAAACCTTCAGATACTCCTACGACCATATTGTGAAGTAGGGCACGATAAAGACCGTGTAGTGCATTACCTTGCTTAGTATCTAATTGTCTTTCCACTATGAGTTGTCCATCTTCTTGCTTTACAGCAACGTCTTTAACCACTTGGGTTAATTCGCCGAGTTTTCCTTTTACAGTAACAATATTTTCTTTGATAGTAATTGTCACTCCTTGAGGAATACTGATGGGAGCTTTACCTATTCTTGACATTTTTTAAGTCTATTTTTTTAGTAAACATTACAAATTACTTCTCCACCTATGTTAAGAGCTCTGGCTTGTTTTCCAGTCATAACACCCTTAGAGGTAGAAACGATAGTGATACCAAGTCCGTTCAATACACGAGGAAGCTTGCTAGCCCCTACGTACTTACGAAGTCCAGGGGTACTTACACGTACAATTTTTCTGATAACAGGTTCTTTGGTTTCTTTATCGTATTTGAGGGCTATTTTGATAGTACCTTGTACATCATTTTCTTCAAACTTGTAGCTAAGGATATATCCTTGGTCAAAAAGGATTTTGGTAATCTCCTTTTTAAGGTTTGAAGAAGGGATTTCTACTACTCGGTGCCCTGCACTACTGGCGTTGCGAATTCTAGTCAAATAGTCCGCGATTGGGTCTGTGTACATAACTTTTCTTATTTAATTACCAACTTGCTTTTTTTACACCCGGAATAAGTCCTTTGTTTGCCATTTCACGGAAGAGCACACGAGAGATCCCAAATGTGCGCATATATCCTTTAGGGCGACCTGTGAGTTTGCAGCGATTGTGCAAGCGTACAGGAGATGCATTTTTAGGTAGTTTTTGCAATGCTTCATAGTCGCCAGCTTCCTTAAGAGCTTTGCGTTTTTCAGCATATTTTGCTACCAATTTAGCTCTTTTGACTTCACGAGCTTTCATTGATTCTTTCGCCATATTAATTCTTTTTAAAAGGTAATCCTAATTCGGTTAATAATGATTTTGCTTCTTTGTCGGTAGGAGCAGAAGTAACGAAGGTAATATCGAAACCTGCGATTTTGTTGATTTTATCAATATCAATCTCAGGGAAGATAATCTGTTCGGTGATACCTAAGTTATAGTTGCCACGTCCGTCAAATCCTGTAGCCTTGATTCCTTGGAAATCCCTTACACGAGGAAGGGCAGTGGTGATGAGCCTATCGAGGAACTCATACATACGTTCTCCACGGAGAGTTACTTTAGCTCCGATGGACATACCACGGCGGAGCTTAAAAGAAGCTACGTCCTTTTTGGAAGTAGTAGCGACGGCTTTCTGACCGGTAATCTTAGTGATTTCCTCTACGGCATACTCTATTTGCTTTTTGTCAGCAACAGCAGAGCCTACCCCGCGGCTTACTACGATTTTTTCAAGTTTAGGAACTTGCATTACATTTTTGTAACCAAATTCTTCCTTAAGAGCTGCAATTATGCGCTCCTTATATTCCTTTTTAAGTCGAGGTATATATGTCATAATTACACTACTTGTTTTGATTTTTTAGAAATTCTTACTTTTTTACCATCACGTTGTTCATATCCTACGCGAGTAATTTCTCCTGTTTTAGGGTCTAAAAGAGAGAGGTTAGAGATATGAATAGGAGCTTCTTTTTTGATGATGCCCCCCTGAGGGTTTTGTGCACTGGGTTTGGTATGTTTTGATACTAAGTTCACACCTTCCACGATAGCTCTATTTTTTTCGCGATCCACTTTGAGTACTTTACCTTTTTCCCCTTTGTGGTCACCAGCGATTACTTGCACGGTATCGCCTGCTTTAATTTTTAGCTTTATCATTATCGGACAGATATTAAAGCACCTCGGGTGCTAATGACACAATTTTCATAAACTGCTTGTCACGGAGTTCGCGTGCTACAGGGCCGAAGACACGGGTACCTCTCATTTCACCAGCAGCGTTGAGTAGTACGCAAGCATTTTCATCAAAACGGATGTAAGAACCATCTTGGCGTCTTACTTCTTTTTTGGTTCTTACCACTACAGCGGTGGATACTTGGCCTTTTTTTACAGTTCCATTAGGAGTTGCTTCCTTGATAGTAACGACGATTTTGTCACCTACAGAAGCATAGCGGCGCTTAGTTCCTCCAAGTACACGGATAGTCAAAACTTCTTTGGCTCCGGTATTATCTGCTACTTTTAATCTTGATTCTTGTTGTACCATAATTACTTCGCTCTTTCTATGATTTCTACTAAACGCCAGCACTTAGTTTTGCTAAGTGGACGTGTTTCCATAATGCGCACGGTATCCCCGATGTTGCAGTCATTTTTTTCATCGTGTGCAACAAACTTTTTGGTTTGCAATACGAATTTTCCGTACATAGGGTGTTTTACACGTTTTACTACAGATACCACAATGGATTTGTCCATTTTGTTGCTGGTAACTATCCCTATTCTTTCTTTTCTGATATTTCTCTTTTCCATATTAAGCCACAATGATTATTGTAATTTCCTACGAGTTAGCTCACTTTCTATACGTGCGATAGCTCTACGCGTAGTACGGATAGTTAGTGGATTCTCAATTGGAGAAATGGCGTGAGCCATTTTCATTCCCGAATATGTATTCTTAAGTTCGATGAGCTTTTGCTCGAGCTCAGCGACTGATAAATTTTTAACTTCTGACTGTTTCATTGTTAATAAAATTAATCTTGATAATCTCTCGCTACAACGAACTTAGTAGTTACGGGTAACTTCTGAGCGGCAAGGCGAAGGGCTTCTTTGGCGATTTCCAAAGGTACGCCACCTACTTCGAATAGGATACGTCCTGGCTTTACTACCGCTACCCAGTACTCAACAGCTCCTTTACCCTTACCCATACGTACTTCCAAAGGTTTTTTGGTAATAGGCTTATCTGGGAAAATTTTGATCCAAAGCTGTCCTTCACGCTTCATATAACGAGTAGCTGCTACACGAGCGGACTCTATTTGACGGGCAGTAATAAAAGCTGATTCTAAGGATTTGATACCAAATGTTCCGTTAGAGAGCTGATGTCCTCGCTGAGAAACACCTTTCATTCTTCCCTTCTGATCCTTACGATATTTTGTTCTTTTTGGTTGTAACATTGCTTGACTGAATTTAAATTATTTTTTTCGGCGAGCACGTTTTGCATCAGAACTTCCCTCTTTGGAAGCAGAAGAACCATTAAGGTTTTTCTTAGTCATTCCCACTAGTGGAGAAAGTTCTCTTTTACCATATACTTCACCTTTCATGATCCAAACCTTGATACCCATACGGCCATAAGTAGTATGAGCTTCGTCGGTAGCATAATCGATATCGGCGCGGAAAGTAGAAAGAGGGATACGTCCTTCTTTGTAGCTTTCACTACGAGCCATTTCAGCACCATTGAGACGGCCAGATATTTGGATTTTGATACCTTCGGCATTCATGCGCATAGTAGCAGCGATAGCCATTTTGATAGCACGACGGTAGGAGATACGGTTCTCAATTTGTCGAGCGATACTTGCTGCCACAAGCGGAGCGTCAAGTTCTGGTCTTTTGATTTCAAAGATATTGATTTGAATATCTTTTCCAGTAATTTTCTTAAGTTCTTCTCTTAGCTTGTCTACCTCTTGACCTCCCTTACCGATGATGCTTCCTGGTCGGGAAGTAGTGATAGTAACGGTTACAAGCTTCAAAGTTCTTTCAATAATTACGCGAGAAACACTAGCTTTAGCCAAACGAGTATGCACATATTTTCTGATTTTGTCATCCTCAGCCAATTTGTCTCCGTAGTCATTTCCTCCGTACCAGTTGGATTCCCATCCTCTGATAATTCCAAGGCGATTCCCTATTGGATTTGTTTTTTGTCCCATACTTTTATCTTAGCTTTCAGTGTTATTTTTAGCTCCTAATACGATAGTTACGTGATTGGAACGTTTGCGAATTCTGTGTGCTCTTCCTTGAGGAGCTGGGCGAAGTCTTTTGAGCATCGCACCGCCGTCTACACGGATTTCCTTGATGAATACTTGTGCAGCTTCGATATCTGCCCCTTCGTTTTTAACTTTCCAGTTTTCAATAGCTGAAAGTAATAGTTTATGCAAGGAGGTTGCTGCTTCTTTTTGGTTGAACTTTAGAATAGCTAATGCTTTTTCTACAGAAATACCACGAACTAAATCAGCTACCAAGCGCATCTTGCGAGGCGATGTAGGGCAATTATTCAATTTAGCAAAAGCCACACTTCGTTTCGCTTCTTTAATCTCTATTGCTTTTTCTCTTTTACGAACTCCCATAGCTTTTATTTTTTACCTTTATTCTTTGCACCTGCGTGTCCTCTAAAAGAACGAGTAGGGGCAAATTCTCCTAACTTATGTCCTACCATGTTTTCAGTAACATATACAGGAACGAATTGTTTTCCGTTGTGCACTGCGATAGTTTCTCCTACGAAATCAGGAGTAATCATAGATGCTCTTGACCATGTTTTGATAATGGTTTTCTTTCCTGTTTCCTTATTTTGGAGTACTTTTTTCTCCAAGGCATAATGAACATAAGGACCTTTTTTTAATGAACGAGCCATATCTTACTTATTTCTTTCTACGTTCTACAATATACTTATTACTAGCCTTGGTTTTAGAACGAGTTCTGTAACCTTTGGCAGGGATACCCTTACGAGAGCGAGGATGACCTCCTGAGGCACGTCCTTCACCACCACCCATGGGGTGATCTACAGGGTTCATTACTACAGCACGTGTACGAGGACGACGACCGAGCCAGCGAGAGCGACCTGCTTTACCAGAAAGTACCAACTGATGGTCGGAGTTCGATACAGCACCGATAGTTGCTAAACAAGTGAGCAAAATCATGCGGGTCTCTCCTGAAGGCAATTTGACAGTAGCATACTTACCTTCTTTAGCCATAAGCTGTGCGAAAGTTCCAGCTGAGCGAGCCATATTGGCTCCTTGTCCTGGACGAAGCTCTATATTGCTGATTACAGTTCCTAGAGGGATCTGAGCCAGTGGCATAGCGTTACCTACTTCAGGAGCTACATTGTCTCCAGAGATAATCACCTGACCTACCTTCAATCCTGCTGGAGCGATGATATAGCGCTTTTCTCCGTCAGTGTACTGAACTAGCGCGATGAACGCTGTTCTGTTTGGGTCATACTCAATAGAAACAACAGTAGCTTCTACACCGAATTTGTTTCTTTTGAAGTCAATGATACGATACTTTTTCTTGTGACCACCACCTATGTAGCGCATGGTCATCTTCCCTTGGTTGTTTCTACCCCCGGTCTTTTTTAACGGAACGAGCAAGCTCTTTTCCGGCTTATCAGTGGTAATCGCATCGTAATTATTTACCACTCTAAAACGCTGACCCGGAGTCGTGGGTTTCAATTTTCTTACTGACATAAGGTCTTTTAAATAGTGTTATAAAAATCTATGATTTCTCCTTCTTTTACAGTCACTACAGCTTTCTTTACTGCATTAGTTTGTGAAAGTTGTAAGCCATTTTTAGTATAGCGAACAGAACGCTTTGGTGCATAATTAAGAGTACGTACTTTCTCAACAGTAACTCCATAAGCCTCTTCTACCGCTTTTTTGATTTGAATCTTGTTAGCCTTTTTATCTACAGAAAAGGTATAACGGTTATTCACTTCGCTATCATTAGTGGCTTTCTCTGTAATGATTGGTTTTATCAATATACTCATAATCTTACTTTGTTAAATTTGACTGAATCACCTCTACTGAGCTCTCCAACAATACTACAGTTTTTGCATTGGCAATATCGTAAGTATTTAGTTCTGAGGCTGTTACTGTATTTACAGATGGGATATTGCGAGAGGACAAATATACATTTTTATTTGTATCCGCCAATACAAAAAGTGATTTTTTATCTTGGATCCCCAAAGCGGCTAAGATCTTAGTGAAGTCCTTAGTTTTAGGAGTTTCCAAAGAGAAATCTTCCAATACAATAATAGCTCCCTGTTGTGCTTTTTGGCTTAGGATAGAACGGCGAGCTAAGCGTTTTACCTTTTTGTTAAGTTTTTGAGTATAGTCCTTAGGGCGAGGTCCGAATATGCGTCCACCACCTACGAAGACAGGGGATTTCACGCTACCTGCACGAGCAGTACCTGTACCTTTTTGTTTTTTGATCTTACGAGTACTTCCTGCTACTTCGTTACGCTCTTTGGACTTGTGAGTTCCTTGTCGCTGATTGGCCAAGTATTGTTTGATATCCAAATAAATGGTGTGATTATTAGGCTCAATCCCGAAAACAGCCTCAGAAAGGGTTACCTTTCTTCCTGTTTCTTTTCCTTGTATATTTACTACTGCTACTTCCATTATTTATGAATCGTTACATAAGCATTTTTGTGACCTGGAACACATCCTTTTAGGATAATAAGGTTCTTTTCAGGAATCACTTTCAACACTTTTAGGTTTTGTACTGTTACTTTTTCAGCTCCCATACGTCCTGCCATACGCATTCCTTTGAATACGCGAGAAGGGTAAGAAGAGGCTCCTACAGAACCAGGTGCTCTGAGTCGGTTATGCTGACCGTGAGTAGACTGACCTACCCCACCGAAACCGTGGCGGCGTACTACCCCTTGGAATCCTTTCCCTTTGGAAGTACCTGTTACGTCCACAAACTCACCTTCTACAAAAAATTCGGCAGTAATTGTATCGCCTAATTTGTAAGTGCTCTCAAAGCCTTGGAACTCGACAAGTTTCTTTTTAGGAGTAACGCCCGCTTTGGCAAAGTGCCCAGCTGCTGCTTTTGAAGTATGTTTCTCCTTTTTGTCATCGAAACCAAGCTGAAGAGCTTCATACCCGTCAACCTCTTTGGTTCTGACTTGGGTAACTACGCATGGTCCTGCTTCGATGATGGTACATGGGATATTCTTTCCATTCTCATCAAAAATGCTGGTCATGCCTACTTTTTTTCCAATTAACCCAGACATATAATAAAATTTAATTTGAACTTATTTTTTTTTCTTTACGCAAAATCAGGAAAACTTCTATTGTGAAATAATCCCAATTTTACAGTCTGAAATTCAGGGTCAAATATTTCAACCCTGAATATCATTTGTTATACCGTTTTTCCCTCACGCTATTGTTTTGGGACAAGTCAAGCAAATCTTCCGTTTTGCTTTTATCACACTTTGATCTCTACTTCTACTCCGCTAGGAAGCTCAAGCTTCATAAGAGCGTCAATAGTTTTAGGAGAAGAACTGTAGATATCCAATAGGCGCTTGTAAGAGCTCAATTGGAACTGTTCTCTCGCTTTCTTATTCACGTGTGGAGAACGAAGTACCGTAAATAACTTTTTGTGAGTAGGAAGTGGAATAGGTCCTACTACTCCAGCTCCTGTTGATTTCACTGTTTTTACGATTTTCTCAGCAGATTTATCCACCAAGTTATGATCGTATGATTTTAATTTTATTCTTATTTTTTGACTCATTTCTTTACAAAATTAATTACCTCTTGCTTTTTTGATCACTTCTTCAGAAATATTAGAAGGTGTCTCTGCATAGTGAGAGAACTCCATAGTAGAAGTCGCACGCCCTGATGAAAGGGTTCTAAGAGTGGTTACATAACCGAACATTTCAGAAAGTGGTACGTTGGCTTTGATCACCTTAGCACCATTTCTATCCCCCATGTCATTTACCTGACCACGGCGACGGTTAAGGTCTCCTACGATGTCCCCCATGTTTTCTTCTGGAGTGATTACTTCAAGCTTCATAATAGGTTCCATAAGCACGGCTTTGGCAGCACGAGCAGCCTCTTTGTAACCAAGCTTAGCAGCCAATTCGAAGGACAATGAATCGGAATCCACAGGGTGGAAAGAACCATCCTTAAGGGTAATCTTCATAGCATCCATTTCGAAGCCAGCCAAAGGTCCATTCTTCATAGCTTCTTTGAAACCTTTTTCGATAGAAGGGATATATTCTTTTGGAATGTTACCTCCCTTGATTTCATTGATGAATTCTAATCCGGTCTTACCTTCTTCAGCAGGTTCCATAGTAAAGACGATATCGGCAAACTTACCACGACCCCCTGTTTGTTTCTTGTAGACTTCACGGTGATCCGCCTTACCAGTGATAGCTTCTTTGTACTCTACCTGAGGTTCTCCTTGGTTTACTTCTACCTTGAACTCACGTTTTAAGCGGTCTACGATGATATCCAAGTGAAGTTCCCCCATACCAGAGATAATAGTCTGTCCTGAAGCTTGGTCTGTTTTTACTTGGAAAGTTGGGTCTTCTTCAGCGAGTTTTGCCAGAGCCATACCCAATTTGTCCACGTCGGCCTTAGTCTTAGGTTCTACTGCGATACCGATTACAGGGTCAGGGAACACCATACTTTCTAGTACGATAGGATATTTCTCATCACAAAGGGTATCCCCTGTTTTGATATCCTTGAACCCTACTGCAGCTCCGATATCACCTGCTTCTATATATTCGATAGGATTTTGCTTATTAGCGTGCATCTGGTAGATACGAGAGATACGTTCTTTGCTTTCTGAACGAGTGTTCAATACATAAGAACCTGCATCCAAGTGTCCTGAATAAGCACGGAAGAAAGCCAAGCGCCCTACATAAGGGTCAGTAGCAATCTTGAAAGCCAAGGCAGCGAAAGGCGCATCTACTGAAGGCTTGCGAAGAGCAGGCTCTCCTGTCTCAGGGTTAGTTCCTTCGATAGCTTCTTTGTCAAGTGGAGAAGGCAAGTAGCGGCATACAGCATCGAGCATGAACTGTACTCCCTTGTTCTTGAAAGAAGAACCACAAGTCATAGGGATGATAGCCATATCCATTACTGCTGCGCGAAGTGCTTTGTGTACTTCTTCTTCAGTGATAGAGTTTTCGTCTTCCATGAATTTCTCCAAAAGACCTTCATCATATCCAGCAACCTCTTCGATAAGTTGTGCACGATATTTGGCAACATCGGCTTTCATATCTTCAGGGATGTCTACGATGTCGAAAGTAGCTCCTTGAGTTTCCTCATGCCATATAATAGCACGGTTTTTGATCAAATCCACCACACCTTTGAAATCAGCTTCTTCCCCTATAGGAAGTACGATAGGCACGGCATTGGATTTAAGCATATCTTTCACCTGTTGGCATACCTTAAGGAAGTCAGAACCTTGACGGTCCATTTTGTTGACAAATCCCATACGAGGCACTTTATAGTTGTCCGCGAGGCGCCAGTTAGTTTCGGACTGAGGTTCTACCCCATCTACAGCAGAAAAGAGGAACACCAAACCGTCCAATACACGAAGAGAGCGGTTTACCTCCACGGTAAAGTCCACGTGGCCTGGGGTATCGATAATGTTGAAGTGATATTCCTTAGCATCGGCTGTAGGTTTTCCATTTTCTGTAGGAAAGTTCCACTTACAAGTGGTAGCAGCCGATTGGATAGTGATCCCGCGTTCTGCTTCTTGTTCCATCCAGTCCATAGTAGAAGCACCATCGTGTACTTCCCCTATTTTGTGCGTTTTACCTGTATAGAAAAGGATACGCTCAGTGGTAGTAGTTTTACCAGCATCAATGTGAGCGGCAATACCAATGTTTCTTGTATATTTTAAATCTCTACTCATACTACCACAAATTAAAATCTAAAGTGAGAGAATGCCTTGTTGGCTTCTGCCATCTTATGTGTATCCATTTTTTTCTTTACAGCGGCACCTTCTTCTTTGGCAGCGGAAAGGATTTCACCTGCCAATTTCTGAGCCATTGACTTTTCATTGCGCTTGCGAGCATAGCCAATAAGCCACTTCATAGCCATAGACACTTTGCGGTCTGGGCGTATTTGCATAGGGATTTGGAAAGTAGCTCCCCCTACACGGCGAGAACGTACTTCCACATGAGGCATTACATTGGAGAGGGCATCTTTCCACACTTCCAAAGCCGTTTTTTCCTCATTATTTTTCTTTTGTTCTACGATATCAATAGCATCATAGAAAATCTTAAAAGCCACTGACTTTTTACCATCCCACATTAGGTTATTCACAAAGCGAGTAACCAACTGGTCATTATATTTTGCATCTGGTAAAAGAGGTCTTTTTTTAGCTTGTCTCTTTCTCATTTGATTCTTTTAGACGGTTTTAAAAAATTTACTTTTTCTTTCCTTTAGCTGGTGCTGCAGCTGCTTGTCCTGGTTTAGGGCGTTTTGCTCCATACTTAGAGCGTCTTTGGGTTCTTCCATTTACCCCAGCAGTATCCAGTGCACCACGTACGATGTGGTAACGTACTCCTGGTAAATCTTTTACTCTTCCGCCTCTTACCAATACTATCGAGTGCTCTTGGAGGTTGTGTCCTTCTCCTGGGATGTAAGCGTTCACCTCATTCCCATTGGTCAAACGCACACGCGCTACTTTACGCATAGCTGAGTTTGGTTTCTTAGGAGTAGTGGTGTACACACGTGTACATACGCCACGACGTTGAGGACATGAATCCAAAGCAGCCGATTTACTCTTCTTGGCTATTTTAGCTCTTCCTTTTCGTACTAATTGTGAAATTGTTGGCATTTATAAAATATTTTTTTAAGCGAGGGCAAAGGTACAAACTTTTTCCTAATTAACAAAACGCAATTCGCTAATTTTCAATATTTTTTTATTAACAATGTGATTTTGACTGCTTTTTCTCCTGTATATACTTACAAATAATTGATTTTTAGTTTGTTACTTATTCTTATTTCCATACTTCTAAAGACCTATATTTTTTAGAAAAGTTATTAACACCCCTTTTTAAAATGAGAAATAAGGAGAAATTCATTCCCTTTTTTGAATTTACTGAACAATGATTATTCTTCACTTTTGAACTCTATTTTATGAGAGAAAATTTTTTTTGGAGAGCAGGTAATCGTATTTCATTTGCTTAATTCGTATACAATGAATAGTGGTATAGAATATCTAATAATCTCTCAAAAAAAGCTAGTATGTGCTATACTATATAATCGTTATTCTTTTTTAAATTCCAAAAAAATAATACGTTAGGAAAGGGTACTACAAATACCTCTCCTACAGAGTTCCATGACAAATACCCAAAAGATATGTCCTAACATTTCTGAGAGATTCTCATCAAAAGGTATCTGGGATAGGGGAGGAACTAAACTAATAAGGGGCATTACTATATAAAAGCACCTATCCCCAAGGCCTTGGGTAGGTTGCGCTCATTGGCTGCTGTCATCTTAAAAATATATTTATCCATAACTTAGAATATAAGTTTGATAATTATTTTTTGATTCGTACCACCATAGCTGTATTACTTCCTCCAAATCCAGAAGCTGTTTTAAGAAAATGAGTCACTACAGCCTCTTGTGTTTGTTCTATGACATGAATAGGCTGGGACACACCCAAGGTGGTGTATCCTTTGCTCTGCAAGAGTTTTCGTCTTTTGGAAAGAGCGATAGTCAGTAGCGTTTCCAAGAGTCCTGAAGCCCCTAAGGTATGCCCAAAATAGCCTTTGTAGCTATTGATAGGCACTCCCAATAAGCCTGCTCGGGAGAAGGCAATGGCTTCCATCTCATCATTATAGAGGGTGCCTGTACCATGAGCATTGATCAGTTGTAACTGCTCAGGGGTAATCCCTGCTTGTGCCAAAGCCTTGCATACACTCAGGTATAGCCCTTCTCCCGTTCTTGAGGGACCTGAGATATGGTTAGCATCATTGATAGAACTACTCCCCAAGATCTGTGCAGAAGCTCCTACAGACTCCATGGAGAGAAAAGCGGCAGCGGCAGCCTCGCCAAGAGTAATTCCATCACGTGCCTTGTCATAAGGGCGGCAAGGCTTGGGGCTGATTGCTTGGAAAGATTGAAAGCCTGAGAGAACAAAGGAGGAAATCTCATCTGCGGCCACTACAAGGGCATTGTCATACTGTCCACTCTCGAGCAACCTATCCGCTACCGAAAGAGCCATGACCCCCGATACACAGGCATTGGACACCACTATGGGTTCTGAGCGTATCCCTAAAAGACCTGCTATACTTTTGGCCAAGCGTGTCAAGTAGGGGAGATGTTCCCTATCCATCTGGCTGTTGAGCTGGGATATATTTCCCTTGGTCGTGGAGAGGATAAAAGCCGTATTCTCTGTAATGCGTATCGTAGGCAACAGAGGTACCACCGCCAAAAGAAGCATCTTCTCCAAAAAAGAAAGCTGCTCAGTAGCACTGATATAGGGAAAAGAATCCTCTATAGTGTCCATGGAGATTTTCGAGAGATATATATCCGAAAAGTTCTCATAATGAGGGTAAAACTGTATGCCTACCTGCCCCTGCAAAAGAGCTTCTACATTTTCACGTACTGTAATCCCTAAGGGAGTTACGCAATTATAGGAATGAATATATGCCACCTTTTATTTTTTAGTTTTATGACCTATTTTTTTACCTGATACATACCATTCTTCAAAACTCAATATATCACCTTCTCCTGCTATATATACAGTATCCATTTTCCATTGGAGTGCTATTGTATCTCCTTTTCGGAAAGGAATTTCTTCATCATAGTAAATAATCCCGACAGTATCCTTTTCTTTAGAAACTAAGAAAAAGAAATAATCATAATCTGTAATATTTTCTAAAAAAACAACTGTATCCTTATATATTTTTCCTATTTCAAGTACTTCATCTCCTCGTAACTTACTACTTTTATTGAATTTTCTTATATTTTCAAGAACTTCAGTTATTTTTCCATTGTCTATGATTATTTTCCATAGTATAGCTACATATTGTCCTTCTGAATAGTCCAAGTCCATATAGGTCATACTTTCAGCTTCTACAGGAAAACTTATTTCTTTTCCATTCTTTTCAACCGTTAAAGTAGTAGGAGTGATTTTTTTAATCAAAACAATATCAGTGTAATAATGATTAAGGCTTAGTTCTTTATCAGGTAACAACTGACTTCTAAAATTTTTTACCAAAAGAGTTGTATCTATAGAAGAATTTATTTGTTCTTCCATAGCTACACTATTTGTATTAGGATTGTTTTCCCCACAAGAGAATAGTAAAAAGAATAAGAGAATACTATAATTTTTCATATTTCCTTAGTTCTACATATTCTATAGAGGTGAGTTCTATATTTCGTTCTCTAAAGGCATTATAAATATTCTTGATAAGATCGGACTTAATGATATACATATTCTGTGGTTCAAAAGTTACCGCATTGATCTCATAGGTAGCATTAAGTTCATTGAGGGAGATATGATATATATAAGGAGTTATCTTGTCCGTAACTCCCTTGGTAGACTGTGCAGCAGCAATAAGAGTCGCATCGACATCCTCCAAGCGAGCATCATAGCGTACTTTCACTTGGGTGGTGACCACCAATCCATTGGTACGTCCCATAGAAGAAAAATTCATCGTGGAAGAAGAAAGTATCATAGAATTAGGTACGGTAACCTCTTCATTATTAATAGTTTTTAGGCGAGTAACTAAGCTATCTTTATGAATAACCATCCCTATGTAATCCCCTACCTTGATCCAATCATTCTCCCGAAAGGCACGCATATAGGTAATGAATATCCCCGCCATTCCATTAGATATAGTAGAGGAGGAACCCAGGGAAATAAGTAGCCCTAAGAAAATAGATACCCCCTGAAAAGCGGATGATCCTGATCCTGGAAGGTAAGGAAATATTACTATAAAAATAAAACACAAGAAGAGTATCCTAACCATTTTATAAGTAGGCTTTGCCCATTCCTTATAGAATCCTTTTATCTTGAGAGCCCCCCGCTCTATCTCATAGAGGAAGAAACGCATAAGGTTCAGCACCAAGCGAGCAATTAGGGCGATAATGCCTATAATGACCAAATTGGGTAAGTAATCCACAATGGCATTGCCCACTTGGCTTAGTGGTTCCAAAAGGAGCTTCAGCAAGCGTTCCGCCCAGAGTTGGGTAGAGGGGAAGAGCTTCAGCGCCACAGAAATACTTAAGAATATAACAATGAAAAAGATAAGAAACTTGACCAAATATAGTATCCGTGTGAGAATGTAGTTGATCTTTTCTTTGTCAAGTATCTGGTAATTTTTTACTTTTATTCCATTTCCTAAAAAGGATTGCTTTAGGAGTTGGTTTCTGAGCTTTCTAAAAAGGAAATTAAGTAGGTAGAAGAAGGTAACAATAACCATAACCAGTAGCACCAACTCCCCTATACGCATGAGTTTTTGCTGCATACTATGTTCCTTCCTATAGTGAGTTACTCCCTTTAGAATATCCCTTTGGAGAGATTTTGCCAATTCTTCTTGAGAGAGGTGTGCCATGATAGCATCTTCCTCACTTACTGCTTGTATCCATTCCCCTTGGTAGGTGATCATCAGTAGGTTATCATGGGATTGTATCTTGAGAGAATCGTACTTAAAAGTGGGGAGTTCTGCTAATTTTTGTAGTTTTTTTCCGGTATATTCGGATCGCTCCAAAGGCGAATAGAGTCCTAAACTTGTATACACAGTATAGAGCGTATCCTTTTCCAGACACACAGGAGCTCCATTGGCTTTGGAGTAGATACGCTTGATTTCTTCCTGACGCTGTTTTTTATAGAGAGAATCCTTAGAAGTATCCGCATGCTTGGTATCCAAAAGTAATAAGGCTTGTAGCTCTTGGCTTAGCACATTCACCTTTAGCGAATCTTGACTGCGCTGTACTTTTAGCTCCCTTACTTGGCGCTGGAGTAACTGCAATAAGCTGTCCTGTGCTTGCCCAAAAAGAGCAGCTACAGAGAAAAAATTACTTAGCAGCAATAACAACCGGATGTTCATAATGGATTTATTTGGAAGGCAAAGTTACGAAATAATAGCTAATTATCAATAAATAATAATTATTTTTTCACTATTAATCTTAATAAAGTGAGTATAGGGCATAAAAAAATTGCCTCTTGCGAGGCAATTCCTTTTTTAACCAATAAATTCCAATATTATGAAACAGTGCAAAGGTACAATTTTTTCCTGAATACACTATATTTTTAACCAATATTTAACTTTTTAATTACAAGTAGTTGATAATATACTGATTCCCTTATCACTTTTAAAATTGCTAGCTTTTCTAAGTTCAGTAAGTTGTACTATTTCTACTTGTACACAATTGAGGCTCGCATTGCCTCGAATATCGAGCTTATCTGTCAGCCTTGGAGCTCTGGATATATCGAGCTTAACGAGCTTGTTACCACTTAGGTTCAGCTCTTCCAAGGTAGTATTCCTAATAGTAGCAGTCTCTATCTTGTTATTAGAGAGGTCTGCTTTTTTCAGGGTGAGCATTTTTTCCAATCCTTCCAAGGAGGTGATATTCTTATCCGCAGCCATAAGTGTCTCGATTTGGGCTAATTCACTATCCTGCATGATACCATCATTATTCCTATCATAGCCTGCAGTGAGAAGATAATCCTTCAGGGTAAGGGTAGCTTGTTGGGTATTAGTATCCGTGTTGATCTTGTCATAATACTTATTAATCACCGTATTCTCTACCTTTGATTTATCACAACTTGCCAAGGATAGCATGGCTACAGCCATTACAAATATTCTTTTCATAAGACTCTAATTTTTTTGTTAGTTAATTCACGGGGCAAAGTAACTTATTTTTTTTGAAAAAATAATAAGATTTAACATTTAATTTGTTGTTAATAGTTTTAGCTTGGTAATAGGGAGTATAGAAAAGAATCCAAATTCACCCTTCTATGTAGGGAAATCCAGCAAGTACTAACAACTGTAGGTAGGGTAGGGGATAGGTATTGAACCTTAATCATAGAAAATTAAGTATTATAAACATGTTTGTTTATTTCTTTTAGGAAAATACTCATTATCAAGTACTCTAAAAAAGTGAGTTTTGTTGATAAATTTACAATAGAAAATAAGAAAAAATTTGTCCATTTCCTTTTTCCGTATATACAAGCTACACAAGGAAAAAAACAAATTTATTTACTAAGAGTTATCAACCTTTTATAAGGTGGTTTGGTGAATTTTTTAGAGACTTTTTTGTAGAAAATAAAAACTGATAACAACTTTCCACTTTTAGTGAATAACCTTGGTAATAGGCTATAAATCATGATATTATAATACCACTGATACGTTAATAACTGGTGATAAACTCCTATATCTATACCTACGACATTTTTCCTATTATTTTTTTATCTAAATTCACCCCGTATCATCATCATCATTTTTTTTTATTTAAAAAAAGATTTTATTTTTATGTATATTGTGTTTGTGGAAAAATCGAAAAAAAAATTTTTATTTTTAAATTCTTTGTACCTTTGCGCCATAATGGAAAGAGGAGTAATTTGAAAAATATGATCCAATGAAAATTTCAAATAGAAAAATAATTATAGCCCTATGTACATTGATTCCATTTGTATTTTTATCGTGTGCAAAAATGTATCATAGAGATTTATGTAAGGGATTTATCAATGAAAAATCGTTTGTATTAGGAGAATCTACGATTAGAGATATTCAAAAAAGATTCGATGCTTACAAAGATTTGGAAATTTTCCCCAATAATGATAGTCTTTATACTACTAAGGTTGAAGAAAAAGACGGTTTTATAAAGATATTATCTCAAAAAAGATTTCTATTTAAGGATAGTTTACTTCAGAAAGTCGAATTGGTGGTAAGTACAAGTTGCTGTTGGAATAATGATTTCAAAGAAAATGATCTTGCAGAGAAAAAAGATGAAATTTTCAGAGCATATGACGAGTATATTTCTACCATAAAATCAAAAAATTCTAAATCAAAATGCTTTAATTTTCAAAGTATTGATACGACAATATTTCATAAAACCACCTTATTTAAGTGGGAAAAATAAAACCAGAAAAAATCCATCGACTATATTGTAAATCAAAGTAAGGTACGCAGTGGGGTGCTATTGAAAAAAAGACAAATCAGAAATAGAAGAAATTATAAAACCATAAAAGGACTTAAATAAATGTTCAAAATACAACACTCAAAATAACTTATATGAGTAGGAAAAAAATTAAGCAAAAAAAGAAAAAGAACAAGGATTTTAGCAGAGATATTCTGGTGATCCTTCAGAAAAATAGCAATAAGAGTTTTACTTGGAAACAGATCGCTGAGAAGCTCAAGGCGACCTCTACCGAGATGCGTAATGATATCATTGCTTCCTTGACAAAGCTTGTAAAACAGTCTCATATTCAGGAAACTACGCAAGGAAACTACCAAGCACAGGAATCTACTTATTACCACAAAGGGGTGGTGGATATGGCCTCCAATGGCAATGCTTATGTGGTTTGTGAGGATTTGGAACAAGATGTATTTGTTCCTAACAACTTGCTTAACAAGGCTCTACATGGTGATGTAGTGGAAGTATACGTATTCCCACGGCGTCGAGAGAAACTCGAAGGGGAAATCACCCAGATCATAGAGCGTAAGCGTACTACCTTTGTAGGGGTGGTACAGATGCAGAAGAATTTTGCTTTTGTAGTGCCTACCGATAGGAGAATGTATACAGATATTTTTGTACCTAAGACTGATTGTAATGGTGCTGAAGATGGGGATAAGGTCTTGGTACGTATTACTCAGTGGACATCGCGTGCCAATTCTCCCTATGGAGTGATAGAGAAGATTCTTGGCAAGCCTGGGGAACATGATACAGAGATACATGCCATCTTGGCCGAATATGGACTTCCTCATGAGTTTCCTAAGGAAGTAGAAGAATATGCACAGGGCTTGGATACTTCTATCAAGGAGGAAGAGATTGCCAAGCGTAGAGATATGCGTGAAGTGCTTACTTTTACCATTGACCCACGTGATGCTAAGGATTTTGACGATGCACTTTCCTTCCAAGTGCTTGAGAATGGAAACTTTGAGATAGGGGTACACATAGCCGATGTCTCTCACTATGTACAGCCCAATACGATTTTGGACGACGAGGCTTACCAGCGTGCCACTTCGGTATATTTAGTGGATAGGGTAGTGCCTATGCTTCCTGAGGTGCTATCTAACTTTGCTTGCTCACTGCGCCCTGAAGAAGAGAAATACACCTTCTCGGCAATCTTCGAACTCTCTCCGAAGGCAGAAATTCGCAATACTTGGCTGGGTCGTACAGTGATTCGCTCCGATGCACGCTTTGCCTATGAGGAGGCACAGGTGGTGATTGAGGCTTTGGGTACCCCTTATACAGAACCAACTGATTTTGTGATGCCTCAGGAGATTTCCATTCGTCCTGAAGGGAGCTACACTGTTTCAAAAGAGATAGTAGAGGCTATTCTTTCGCTGAATGCCTTGGCTGAAATTCTCCGTGAGAAGCGCATGAGAGCAGGAGCTATTTCCTTTGATAAGGTAGAGGTGAAATTCCTTTTAGATGAAAATAATAATCCTTTGGGAGTATATACTAAGGAGAGTAAGGAAGCTAATAAGCTTATAGAGGAGTTTATGCTATTGGCTAATCGCAAGGTAGCCGAATATGCCTCTAAGCTCCAAAAAACATTCGTCTACCGTATTCACGATGTCCCCGATGAGGAAAAACTCCTACAGATGCAGGGGATCATCTCTCGCTTTGGTTACCGCCTGAACCTCAAGGACAAAAAGAACATTGCCCATTCTATTAATCACTTATTGGAAGAGGTACATGGTAAGAAAGAACAGAATTTGGTAGATACTTTGGCGATCCGCTCTATGAGTAAGGCAGCATATTCTACTCATAATATTGGGCATTATGGTTTGGCTTTTGACGATTATACTCACTTTACTTCGCCTATTCGCCGCTATCCGGATGTGATGGTACATCGCTTGCTGCAGCGATATTTAGATAAAGAAGCCTCGGCAAATGAGGCTGAGTACGAAGAGAAATGTAAGCACTCTTCCCAAATGGAGAACTTGGCTACTTCGGCTGAGCGTGATTCTATCAAGTACATGCAGATTAAGTACATGGAAGAGCACAAGGATCAGGAGTTCTTGGGAGTGATTTCAGGGGTTACCGAATTTGGTATCTATGTGGAAATTATAGAAAATAAGTGTGAGGGGATGATACGTGCTCGTGATATCAAAGACGATTACTATGTATTCGACGAGAAAGCCTATGCACTGATAGGGGAGGTGAGTAAGAAGCACTATACCTTGGGCGATGAGGTATGGATACGTGTAAAGAATACAGACCTTATCAAGCGGCACTTGGATTTTGAGTTAGTAAAATAATTTTCCATTTTTGAGAAATCAAAAGAGGCTGTCCGAAAAGGATAGCCTCTTTTTGAATACTTTACAGTTATTTTTATTCTATAGTAATAGTGTATTTAGGATCAATATTGGTGCGCTCATCAAAGACGAAATCTATATAGCCTGCATCATCTTTTTTCCCACTAAGTTCTTGCTTAACGCGTCCTACCTCTTGCATTTGTTTGTCAAATGCTTTTACAGTTATGGTGCCTGTAAAATCTTCTTCAAAGATGAAATATATTGAGATTTTGTTATCATTCCCAGACAAGGTTTCTATTTTGTGTCCTCCAAGCTTAATTCCTTTTTTGCTAAGGTTTTCTGAGAGTTTTATGGAGGAATTTCCAGCCTTATCCAATCCTTCTCCTACTCCATCGGCAAAGCTACGAGTACTTCCTCCAAGAATTTCTCCTGCTTTGGTAGCTGTCTTATTAGCTACTTCTTCAGTAGTATTGGCAATAGTACTTCCCAGATTACACGCTGAAAGAATAAGTACACTTACTGCTAAAATAACTTTTTTCATAATAGTTCTTTTAAATTGGTGCAAATATACAAAAATAATTGATTTATCAATAGTTTTTGGTATTTATTTTTCTGAATTAGACGCTGACAAACCCTTTGTTACTGCTTTACTACTTTTGAGATTCCCGATACGGTAACTTCATTGGCAGCATTTCCTTTGTACTGGACGGTAAGGATACCACTGATGCTACCTTTGAGTGTGTCCTCTACCCATAGGCGCATAGTTCCTATGCCACTTACTTCTTTGAAGAATACATTTTCTACTCTTACGTTTTCGAAATTCAAATCACCATCGCATCCTTCTATTTCTAAGTTTCCAACCTTTCCACTGAAAGCAATGTCTTTGACCCCTAGGCTGTACAAAGTACAGTTTTTGGACTGTAGGGATATGGAACCTTTTCTTGCCAATTCTATTTTCAACTGTAGGTCATCTACACGGAGGGGTAGGTTTAGGTTGCTGACATACTCCATCTCGATAGCTGCCTTTTTCAGTTTGAGTTCTTTCTCACAACTTATATTACCAGCCATTTTAAAGTGTATTTTTTGGACTTCTTCAGGCACTGGTAGGCTTATGTTTATTTTTCCTGTAGTAATGAAAACAACCCCGCCTTCTGTTTCTATATTCAGCTTGAGAGTATCTTTCTCTACCCTTGCTTTGATGATAGGGTGTATAGCATCATCAGCCTCTATCTGGATCTGGCGATCTCGGCTATTTCTTAGGGTGATATCGAAATGACTTTCGTCTATAAAAATATTCTTATAGTGACCCACTTCTACGGTTTTTACGCTTCTTTTTCCAGAAGGTTCATACACAGTTTGCCCATACATAGTTATCCCAACAAGGAATGCTATGAGGAAAAATAATTTTCTTTTCATAAAAAATGTTTTTAAATAATCTGGACAAAGATACGAAAAATATTGACATCTGGCTTATTTTCCAATATTGATTTTATTTATTGAATTATTCAGACATATTATTTCTTTCTATAATAAAAAAAAATTAATTTTTTTCATTTTATTTAGAAAAAATGTTGTACATTCGTACCGATATAAATCATAATTTTGAAAAAATATGGAACGTAATTATTTTTTACTCTTATCTGTACTATTAGGAGTTTCTATGTTTGCGCAGGAGAAAGATTCTCTTGAGATGAAAAAAAAGTTACCTGATACAGAAGAAAATAGAAATGTTATGCTCAATGCATCGTCTAATTCTGGTCCTCGTGAGGTGAATATAGGGCTTCCTTCTTCGGTAGGTGGAATAACTGTTTTAGAAAATGATCTTCCTGTAGTGTATCATTTTTGGCCTGAGCTTCCTATGAGGACTTGGCGTCCCTCACAGAGTTTAGATATGAAAGGGCTTATTTCGGTTAGTGAATCCACTCTCACTATTGCTGACTTTGGTTATGCGGTGAATTCCTATACTAAGACTGGGGGAGAGAAGACCCAGCTGGTAGGAACCCTTAAAGCCAATCACCATGGCTACTATTTAGGTGATGTAAACCTTAACGGTCGCTTTGGACAAAGTAATTGGTATTATGCTTTAGGCGCCTTAGTCACTGGAGATCCAGGAGAGGCTAAACACAAGGGCAGTAGACTTATTGATGATACTCAGATATTCAGAGGCGTATTGACCTACCGATTTGGTGAGAAAGATGAAATTAACTTAGCTTATAAGTATTCTCGCTCCAAGATGATAGGACATTACGCCCCTTTTGTATATCATACTAATGGAGTAGTAAAGGAGTATGATGGCATAGGTATAGGTACAGATTCTTATATGATTAATGATGGTTACCTGAACTTCAAGAATGTACTTACAGGAGAGCCTTATAGAGCGGATTTTACAGGAAGTGATTCTAAACTTTGGTCAAGTTCTCATACATTTGACCTTTTTGGTAAGCATGATTTGGGTAATGACTGGTTACTAAGACACTCTACTCGCTTTCATGTAGCTAAGTCTTCGGCCTTATTACCTTTGTTGATAGGGGCAGAGAAGCGAGGTAATAATTCTTATACTTACTTAGATGGTACACCTTATACGGGTGAATATGTACAACGTATGCTTGCTATTCTTTCTCCACAGACTCCCACTACTACTCTGATGACACGCTTGTGGGCAGAGAAGAAAACAGAAAGACACAATTGGCGATTGGGTGTGTTAGGACAATACTACAATGTAGATGCCTATCACCAAGATCGCTCTTTTCTTTTTCATTCTGTAGAGAAACAACCTCGTATCTTACGAAAAGGTAGCACTACTGATCCTTTCTTTAATTACAATATTGGAGGAGAATATCATAACGGATATGAAACAAAAATTACCGCTTATGTCTCTGATAGTTGGAATGTAGCCCATTGGCTTGATTTCTCCTATGGAGCTAATTTCCAATACCAGAAGCTCGAAGGAGATTATAGTCTTCAGCCACGTGGAGCCAATGTAGTGCTGAACCAACCTTTTACTACCTTCAATCATGATTGGTATCACTTTAATGGAGACCTAAGGGCGGTAGTTAAGCTCAATGACCAATTTGGTTTTTTGGCTAATTTTACTTATCAAGAAAAGCATGGCTATTTGGAAGATTATTCAGGAGCTTATACTCCTGACTTTGCTAAGACTAAAACTCCTTTCTTAGCAGCAGGAATCTATTATAATAATAAGTGGTTGAGCTTGGTATCCCAAGTATCCACTCTTACACGTAATAACTATAAGACACGCTTGAGTATTTCTGATCCAGTAACCCGACGTCCGGAAGTGGTTTCTGCTCATTATGACATTCAGACAAAGGGATGGACTACCGACATGTTACTAAAACCTTTTCCTAATTTCCAATTGCATTACCTTCTCACTCTACAGAATCCAGAATATAGTAATTACAGCTGGGTGAATCCTTTCAATACTGCTGAGACTATTAGCTATAATGGTAATGTAGTGACAGGAATTTCCAAAGTGCTGATGGAAATAGATCCTTCTTATACCATCAAAAAGTTCCGTTTTGGTCTTAACCTACGTTACTTTAGCAAACAATACGTGAGTCTTACTAATCAATTTTTCATAGAACCTCGTTGGGAATCTTTCTTTTCTTCTTCTTACGAGATTAACAAATATCTGAATTTTGGTTTCAATGTAGTGAATATTTTCAATCAAACAGGTGCTTCTACTAGTATTGCGGATTCTGAGTTTCCCTATGCCAATATCAATGATGCAGATGGTCGCTTAGTGACAGGTTCTTATATACGTCCGCTTACTTTTGAGTTCCAATTGAATTTTAAATTTTAGTCATTTTATGAAAGCAAAAAATATTCTTTTACCCTTAAGTTTTTTGGTGGGACTAAGCACCTTCGCGCAAGAAGCAGATATCAAGTACGTAACTAACAAAAAAGGAGCTACCTTGGGTTATAGTACTACCTCAGGAGTGAAGATACTTACCATAGGAGGTAAGAGCTTCAAAGACCTGAACAAAAACGGAAAGTTAGACAAGTATGAGGACTGGCGCTTACCGGTAGATGAGCGTGCCAAAGACCTCGCCAAACAAATGAGCATAGAGGAAATAGCAGGACTTATGCTCTACAGTAACCACCAAGCCTTGCCTGCCCCTCCTGATGGTTACCGCAAGAGTACCTACGGAGGTAAGCCTTTTGCCGAGAGTGGAGCCAAACCCTCCGACCTTACCGACCAACAGAAAACCTTTTTGGATCGTGACCATGTACGCCACGTACTCATCACTACGGTTTCTTCTCCTAAGGATGCTGCTATTTGGAGTAATAACCTACAACGTACTAGTGAGCAATTACCTTTGGGAATTCCAGTAAATATCTCTTCCGACCCACGCCATACCACCTTGGTAACTGCAGAATACAATGCAGGAGCAGGAGGAAATATCTCCCTTTGGCCTGATGGATTGGCCATGTCCGCCACCTTTGATCCTTCTATCGTACAGAAGTTTGGTGAAATCGCTGCCAAGGAATACCGTGCTATGGGTATTACCACAGCTCTTTCCCCTCAGATAGACTTGGGTACGGAACCTCGCTGGAATCGTATGGTCTTCACTTTTGGAGAATCTCCAGAACTGACTACCGATATGGCACGTGCCTATGTAGATGGTTTCCAAACCTCGACAGGGAAGGCTGAAATCAAGGACGGATGGGGTTACGAGAGTGTCAATGCTATGGGCAAACATTTCCCTGGTGGAGGCGCTGGTGAGGGCGGTCGTGATGCGCACTTCGCCTATGGTAAATATGCTGTATACCCAGGTAAAAACTTCGAGATGCACCAAAAACCTTTTGTTGAAGGTGCCTTTAAGCTCCATGGAAAGACCAAATCCGCTTCTGCGGTAATGCCTTACTACACTATTTCTTACAACCAAGATACCAAAAACCATGAAAATGTAGGTAATGGTTTTAGCAAATATATAGTAACTGACCTATTGCGCAACAAGTATGGCTTTGATGGGGTAGTATGTACTGACTGGCTCATCATTGCCAAGGAACCAAGCACACCAGGGGGCTTTGCTGGTAAGCCTTGGGGGGTAGAAGACTTAGACTTACCCCAACTTCACTACAAGGCTTTGGAAGCAGGGGTAGACCAATTCGGAGGTAACAATATGGTGGCTCCTGTGGTAGAAGCCTATAAGATAGGGGTAAAAGAGCATGGAGAGGACTATATGCGTAAGCGCTTGGAACAATCAGCGGTACGCCTATTGCGCAACATCTTCCGCTTGGGTCTGTTTGAAAATCCTTACCTTAACCCTGAAGAATCTGCTAAGATAGTAGGTAATCCTCAGTTCATGAAAGCAGGTTACGATGCTCAACTCAAGTCTATTATCATGCTCAAGAACAAAGGGCAAGTATTGCCTATTGACAAGAAAAAAACCGTCTATATCCCTAAAGTGTATAACGAACCTCAACGTAACTGGTGGGGGGTATATACAGAAGGTAACATAGCTTATCCAGTAAATATAGAAAATGTGAAGAAGTATTTCAATGTAACGGATGATCCCAATAAGGCTGACCTTGCCATTGTATTTGTTAAGAGTCCTACCCAAAACCACCCAGGATACAATGACGAACTCTTCAAGGCAGGAGAAAATGGATATATTCCTATTTCTCTACAATACAACACCTATACTGCTGAGTACGCTCGCGAACATAGTATAGCTGCAGGGGATAAGGTGATTGCTCCACAAGTTACCGACCGTTCTTACAAGGGGAAAACAGCCAATGCATCCAATATCACTGACCTATACAATATCTTGGAGACCAAGGAAAAGATGAAAGGCAAACCAGTGATTGTATCTATTACTGCCTCTCGTCCTATGGTATTCCACGAGTTTGAACCTATGGTAGAGGGTATACTGCTTAACTTTGGTACTTCCGAACAAGCACTTTTGGAAATCCTCTCTGGGAAAGTAGAACCTTCTGGCTTGCTTCCTACTCAGATGCCTGCCAATATGAAGACGGTAGAACAGCAGTTTGAAGATGTACCTTTCGATATGCAGTGTCATAAAGATACCGAAGGCAATGTATATGACTTTGGCTTTGGTCTTAACTGGAAAGGTGTTATCAAGGATGCTCGTACTGCCAAATATATAAAACATAGAAAATAGTTTTCACTTTTAAATTTTGTAAAAATACAGCAAGTTATTTTTTGGCTTGCTGTATTTTTTGTACTTTTGTCAGCCGAAAAGAAATATATTATATGCCGACTATTTTATCTATAGAGACTTCGGGTAAGAATTGTTCTATAGCATTATTTACTGATCATCATTTAGTACAACTAATAGAGGAGCGTACAGAACAATTTTCTCATTCAGAACATTTGCATGTATTCATAGAACACATACTCGAGGAGACACACACCCAGCCTAAAGATATTAAGGCTGTAGCTATCAGTATGGGGCCGGGTTCTTATACAGGATTGCGTATAGGTACAGCTACTGCTAAGGGACTCTGCTATGGTTGGGGTATCCCTCTTATAGCCTTGCCTACCTTGCGTATCTTGGCCGAGCAGGTAACCTATGAATTTGCAGATATTGAATATATTATTCCCATGATAGATGCTCGCAGGATGGAGGTTTTCACTGCTGTATATAGTCGTGATTTTTCTCCTATACTGAAGGAACGTTCAGAAATTCTTACAGAAAGTACATTTGATACCTACCTTAACAAAGGAAAAACCATTTTTTTAGGAGATGGAATCACTAAGTTTCAAGCTATTTGTAAGCATGAGAATGCTTATTTCTGGAAGAATAAATTTCCTTCTGCTAGACAAATGGGTCGCTTAGCCTTAGAGAAATACCAAGCACAAGCCTTCGAAGATATAGCTTATTTTGAACCTTTTTATCTCAAGGAGTTTTACTTTAATAAACAATAGATTGTTTCACGTGGAACTTTTATAAAGTAAAATATAAAAGTGTTCCACGTGGAACAAATTTTATAATTGATTATCAGAGAATAATATATTATATGAATCAATAGTCTTAGCCAGTGTCAAGGTGGGGACGCAATAAGTTGTATCTTGTGATTATGTCTTATGATTGTAATTATGATTACATCATTAAAGAATTACTTACTGGGTTTTGTAGAAAGATTATTGCTATCATAGAATAGTAAAATATATTTACCTAATAATCTATGAAAATATACAATATGTCAATTTCTATAACCATAAAAATTGATTATTAATTTTAAAGCATGATTTTTCTATTATTTCTAATTGTAATGAATCTTTATATTTAGAATAAAAAATAATCGAAATTTGATAGGTTTGTAGAAGTAATTTTTTTGAATATGTTTTTTAAAATGCTTATATGTCAGAGAAAATACGTTGTACTTGGTGTAAGGATGATTCACTCTATATGGCTTATCATGATATGGAGTGGGGGAGACTTATCACTAAGGATACCCTTCTTTTTGAATTTCTTATATTAGAGAGTTTTCAGGCAGGGCTGAGTTGGATTACTATTTTGAGAAAGCGTGAGGCTTTTCGTGAGGCTTTTGATAATTTTCTAATAGAGCAGGTTGCTAATTATCCTCAAGAGAAGATAAGTATACTTCTTACGAATGAGAAGATAGTACGCAATCGCTTAAAGATACAAGCGGCGGTAACCAACGCACAGGCATTTATAAGAATACAAAAGGAATTTGGAAGTTTTGTTAGCTATCTTAATACATTTATTCCTACTCCTATTGATAATCATCCTGAGTCACTTTCGGATATTCCTACTCACTCTTTCCTTTCAGATAGCTTGAGTAAAGACTTGAAAAAGCGTGGGTTTAAGTTTGTCGGAACTACTATTGTATATTCTTTTCTACAGGCTACAGGGTATATCAATGATCACGTTAGTAATTGTTGGGTAAGAAAAGAATTGAATGTTCCACGTGAAACAAATTAAAAAACAAGGAAAGGAATAGAAGGTAAAGATAATAGTGGATACTATGCTAATGAGGAAGTCTTTGGTATGTTATGGTAGGAATACAATTTATTGTGTCTTATAGTTAATCATATTTTAGATTGCGAATAGATGGAACAGGGGATTAATTTTTTTAGCAGCGAATTGCATCACATACTCCGCTTGTTCGTGGACTTTGCCCTTACACCTGCTCATGGTAATTTTTCGCAAACCATTTCTGTTTGACTATGATTTGTTATGATTATGAATCTTGTTACTTTTTGTATAGGATTAATAATAAAAATTGACATTAAAAACATGAAAAATCATTTAAACATATAAATTTTAAACGATTTCTATATTGAATGAATATTTATATTAAAAGAAAAAGAAAATAAAAATTTGACACGTTTTTGAAAGTGAAATTTTTAACAAATATAGAAATTTTGGTGTAAAAAATGATTTGAATATAAAAATATTTTTTACTCTTCATTTTTCACTTTTTACTTTATCCAAGGTTTCACGTGGAACAAAAACTTAAAATTCAAAATTCAAAACTTTAATGAATATAATAGACTATAGTGTAAGTAAGGAAGAATTTTTCTTAGAGTATGACCCAGTGTATAAGCTCTATCGTACAACCCCTGTGCCGCAAGAGCTGGGAAGGTATTACCAAAGTGATGTCTATATATCCCATACTGATGGGAAAAAGGGTCTTTTCGAAAAGCTTTACCAATGGGTAAAAACCTATACACTACAGCAGAAAATAAAACTCATAGAGCACTATGTACCCCAAGGAAAACTCTTGGATATAGGTGCAGGTACAGGTGATTTCCTAAGAGTGGCAGCACAGCGAGGATGGAGTGTAAGCGGGGTAGAACCTGAAAAAAAAGCCCGCGATAGGGCAGAGGAGAAGGGAATCCTTCTGAAGGAAGATAAAACCCATATCACGGATACCTATCAAGTAATTACCCTTTGGCATGTGCTGGAACATGTTCCTAACCTACAAGAGCAGATTGCTTTTCTCAAAGACCATTTGACCAAGGGAGGATTGCTTGTAATTGCCGTGCCTAACTATAGAAGTAGGGATGCCCAACACTATGGGAAATACTGGGCTGCCTATGATGTACCCCGACACTTATGGCACTTCTCCCAAGAGAGTATTCGCTTGCTTTTCATTGAAAAAGGTTTCCAACTCATAGGAGTCAAGCCCATGCCTTTTGATGCTTTCTATGTGAGCTTACTTTCCGAAAAGTACAAAACAGGGAGTATGAACTTCCTTAAGGGAGGTTATCAGGGACTCCTATCGAACCTCTCTGCACTGAAAACAGGAGAATATTCGTCCCTTATTTACCTGTTAAAATTGCATGAATAAAATAAGATAATAGGGTACTTATCCTACTTTTTATAAGGGTAAACGTTAAATATTCATTCTGTTCCTATTTGTTTTGTTAAAAATGAAGATAATTGATATTTTCTTTCGTACTTTTGTGCCTACATTTTGAAAAAGTATAGTTATGAATAAAATTATCTTAGGTGTAGCACTAATGTTAAGTCTTGCTTCTTGTCAGCAAGGACAGAAAATTGCTTTTGTAGATAATAGCAAGCTCTTGGATGATTATCAAGAAAAAAAGGACTTAGAGGCGCTTCTCAAGGGAAAAATTGACAAATACCAACACAAGCGTGATAGTATTTCTCAGGCTTTCCAAGTGAAGGCTCAGGCTTTCGAAGCACAAGCAAAAAGCATGGCACCTGCTGTGGCGCAGCAAAAGTATAGCGAACTGGCTCACGAAAGTCAGCTATTGCAACAACAACTCATGGCTGAAGAGCAAGCAATCCAAGAGGAAAGCCGTACCAAAATGGATACACTACTGAAGAAAGTAAAGAACTTCATCAAAGAATATGGAAAGCAACATAGCTATGACTTTATTCTTGGTGCTAATGACGGAGGTAGTGTACACTATGGAAAAGCTGATAAAGATATTACAGCCGATATAGTAAAGGCTCTGAACGAGAAAAAGTAAAAAATTGTTACTTGTTTGTTTAAATTTTAATTGATTATTGATGAAAAGTGTTTCTTCTGTACAAGGAGAGACACTTTTTCTATAGAAAAGCCTCTTTCACTGCTGCTAAAGCATTGGGGAAAACTCCATTGAGTAGTAGAAAAACTCCAAAAATAACTAAGAAGATATGGATACCCTGCTTTATTTTATGGATATTGGTAGGAGTGAGCTTGTGGCGAAGCCGCTTAGCGATGAGTATTTTTACAATATCTGTGAGCAAATAGGTCAGTAGTATAGTGCCTAAAAAGACCAGTACTTTTGTTGTGGTAGTACCTGCACTCGAGGAGAAAGTAGCAATGGTAGCTACCCAATAGAAAAAAACCCCTACATTGATGATATTCAAGAAAAATCCTTTGTAGAAAAAAGTAAAATAATTTCCTTCCTTGATCTCCACTATACGTGTCTGTGGAGGGTGTAGGCGATAGTCCTTGCGCTCTTTGAAAAAAGAAAATAACCCATATATGATGATGAGAATCCCTCCATATACGAATAGGTTGGGGTTATTCTTTATATAATCCGAGAGCTTACTTGTACCCCAATAGGCCAAGAGAATAAAAAAAATATCCCCAGAAATAGCTCCAAAATCAAAGGCTAAAGCCGAACGAATCCCCTTGGTAATACTCGTCTCTATCAGGATAAAAAATACAGGGCCTATGGTAAAAGCAAGCATAACTCCTAAGGATATGGCTACAAAAATACTCTCTATCATCTTTTGGTATAAAGGGCAAATGTACTAAAAAAATAGCAATTACAAAAGAACTTTTTATTCTATATCCACTGTGGGGTTATATTTTTGAACAATATCTCTCAGATAAGGATAGACTATTTCAGTCATGGTGGTGATAAACCATCGGGAAGATTTTATCAAGATAGTTCTATTTCCTCTTCTAGAGCTCCAAAAACGAATCTTTTTTATTTGCTTAGGTTCTAGTTCGCGAAGTGTAAAGAAAGTAAAAAAATATACCTTTTCTTTGCATAGTATAAAAAAAGGAAAATATTTCCTGATCCAGAGCAAGTCCTTTTGTACTTTTAGTAGATAGGCGAAATCTTCCTTGCTCATTTCTTCCAATAACAAATGTTGGGCTTTGGCATGTCGCTTCACTACGTAGCTCAGCAGGTAGTATATCATAAGGAAAAGGGAAAGAGGAATCATCAGTAAAGTGAGCTGCTCAGGGACACTAAAATTGACTCCTTCCTTGGAGATTGCTACAAAGAATATAACAAAAGGGAGGACAATGAAAACACTTAGGAATATTCCCAGTCCTATACAAATGTATCGCTTGTATTTCTCTACTTTTTCCATATAGACTTTGCGTTCCCTTTCCAAAGCATGATAGGGAATGTAGTGGGCTACACGCTCTTCAAAAGCATTCTTGCGAATAATCACAAAGTACAACAAAACTCCTATAGACAAATAGGGGAGGGAAGAGACTATCAGAATAAGAATATCAGGGTTCATGGTTATCTGTATTTTTGAAAGTATTCATGAATGAGTTTCTCTAATTCCTCAAAAGAGATTTCGAGTTCGCTATCGTTTAGATAAATACCTGTGAAGTCTTTGCTCATACCCTTGAGCTGATTTACATATTTTTCAGGGTGTTTGAGTTTGATATGGATGTGTTGTCCATAATAATTTACTTTTCCTATAGAAGCTATTTCACTCCAAGGGATTTCACCTACCCTTTTACCCAGAGGAGTTGCATTGCTTTTGAGGTAGTCGGGGGTGAGGATAACACCTTCGTTCTTTTTGTTCGAGCGCCATAATTCTTGTATGTGTTTATAAAAAAGATAAGTTCCCGCTATAAAAAGGACTATAAAAAGCATTAGATAGAATAAGTTTATGCTATCAGCTGATAGGATAAAGAAAATAATAGCAGCAATACCAAGCATTACAAGGATATATAAGCCTAGAAGTTTGACCATTTTCTTTTTGCTAAATGGGATAATGATAGTGTTATTCATTTTTTTGTATTTAGTTAATAATTAAAATTCCTGATTTGTATATTGTTGAATAATTTGCAAGAAATGAGGGAGTACTTTTTTAGGTAGGGTAAATATTATTTTTTCAGGAGCTTTGAATTCTATAAAAATACCATTTCTACGATAGCTCCAATCTAGATCGGTTATTTGGGTAGGGTCAATTTCTTTGATAGCAAAGAAAATAAAAATGTACAACTTATCGTTGCAAAGCACAAATGGCGGATTATATTTGCTTGTGAATGACAAACTATCTTTAACCTTGAGAAGGAGCTCGAAATCATCATCGCTCATTTGTTCTAAAAGCATATGTTGGGCTTTTTCGTTGCGCTTTATTACATAGAAGAGAAGGTAATGCAGTAACAAAATAGGTACATAGACAGATAGTAAGGTCATTTTTGTATCATCATAGATTGATAATATATTGAGTATTCCTGTTTTCTCATATTCTTCTTTGAGCAATATTGCTATAAAAACACATAGAGGGAGGTATAAAATCACTAAGAGTATGATATGTGCGTACTTGCTATATTTGCGTACTTGCTGCCTATAGGCTTCCCGCTTTTGTGAGAGGTGGCGAGTAGGGCTAAAGAGAGCTAAGCGCTCTTCAAAAGCATTTTTGCGCACTACTGTAAAGTACAAAAAGACGAGGGTGAAAAGAAATAAAGGAGCAAAACAGATAATATAAAGTGAGTCCATACTTATTTATTTTTTTGGTCTGTTAATAAATTGAGTTTTGTATATTGTTCTACAATTTGCAAAAAGATATCCAATGCACTTTTAGATATACTAAGGACGGTAACTTTAGCTTTAGGGTCTTTAATACGTACTATAAACCTATGTCTATTACTATACCATTTTACTGAGGTGATTTGAGTAGGGTCAATTTCTTTAATTGTATGAAAAAGAAAAATATATAAGTGATTGTTACACAACACAAATGGTGGGTCATATTTGTAAGGAAAAGATAAATTGTCTCTTAATTTGAGGAGCAGTTCGAAATCGGTATCACTCATTTGTTCTAAAAGCATGCGTTTGGCTTTTCTACTGCGTTTCTGCATATAAAAAATGATATAATAGCACACGAAAAGAGGCAGCAAAGTGGCTAATATTAACATCAAGTTCTCATCAGAAAATGAGGTATTAGCTTCGCTTATTTCTTGATAGTTTTCTTTAAACAATATATAGACTAAAAAGAAGAAAGGCAGTAAAAACAAGGCGAATATTATATAGCTATATTTACTAACCTTCTGCATATAGGCTTCACGTTTTTGTGATAGCTGTCGGTAAGGATAAAAAATAGCAAGGCGTTTTTCAAAATCATTTTTGCGCATTACTACAAAGTAGAAAAGCGCAAAGAGAAAAAGAAATAAGGGTACGAACCAGATCATGTAAATTATGTCCATAGTTACTATAATTTGAGTTTTGAGTATTGTTCAATGGTTTGCAAGAAATAAAAGAATCCTCCTCTAGGTAGGCCAAGGGTTATTCTTTGAGGAGCTTTGAGTTGTACAAAAATACTATCTTTACCACGACTCCAGTTTACTTCGGTTACTTTGGCAGGGTCAATTTCCTTGATGGTAAAAAAAGAAAAAACATACAACTGATGGTTACATAATACAAAGGGTGGACTATATTTGCTTGTGAATGACAAACTATCTTTTACCCTGAGGAGGAGTTCAAAATCATCATCGCTCATTTGTTCTAAAAACATACGCAAGGCTTTTGCTTTGCGTTTTTTTAGGTAAATGATCAGGTAATGTGCCAAGAAAAGAACTAGTAAGATCATCATCATATTATTAGAGATTGGTATAACTAGTTTGCCTGTTTCCTCATATCTTTCTTTGATTATCAAGGTTATAAAAAAACACAGAGGGAGGTAGAATATTATTAAGAGAATAGCATTGAAATACTTGTGGTAGTTGTGCACCTTCTGCATATAGGCTTGGCGCTTCTGTGAGAGTTGGCGAGTGGGGCTAAAGAGTGCTAATCGCTTTTCAAAAGCATTTTTGCGCACTACTATCAAGTAGAAAAAGAGTAGTTCGAAAAGCAATAAAGGCAGAAAGTATGTGAAGGAAAGTGAGTCCATAGTTTATTAACAATATTGTTCTAGCTTTCTATTTGAGCATCAGGACTATATTTCTTGATAATCTCTACCAAAATAGGATATATATTCCTATACAAGGAAATTGTTGTAGATGTTGTAGATTTGATGCGTACAAGTATATTTCCTCCCCTAGCATAAGTAAAGCTTACTTTTTTTATACTTTCAGGGTTAATTTCTTGAACAACAAACCCAAAAAAATACAATCTATCTTTACAAAGTATAAAAGGAGGAAAGTATTTAAAAGGATATGATTTTTTTTGTATATCTAGCAATAGCTCAAAGTCACTATCACTCATCTGTTCTAAGAGTAGTTGCTGTTTCTTTATATTTTTGGCAAAAAAACGATACATTAGATAAATGCACAAGCATTCTATTAGTATTATGAAAATTGTAAAAAGAAAGATAATAAGACTATCGTTCACATCTTGAGATAATAGAAAGACGAATATAATCATTAATGGGAGCCCTGTTAATAAACCTATAATTATGCTCGCTTTTTTGAAATATCGCTCTGCGCCATTAATATATTCCTGTCGTTCGGGGGAAAGAAGTCGGGGAGTATGATAGGCTAAGCGTTTTTCAAAATTACCTTTGTACTGCATAATGAAATACACAGAAATACATACAAGTACTAAAATGAGAATGATTGTGGTATTCATAGTTAAATGGAAAAATTAAAGTTTATTTTTACCCCTCTAACAATTTATAATTTGCTATGTTAGTAATTCTATATAGGCACTACAATGAGTTTTTTTAGCAGTGAAGAAAGGTTCGGTATTATGTTTTAAGCTGATATTTGTATATAAGAGTTGTTAGATACAAATACAAATTTCTATCCATATAAATATACGTTCTTTCGGTATGTGTGATAACAACCCTATCCCCTCCATTGTGTTTTCTTAGGAAGAATTTTTCAATAATCAAAGGATGGATGCTGATATTTCTAATTGTAGCAATAGGTATTTCAATAATATGTGAAAACTTAAAAAGATACAAACTTCCTTTACACACTAGAAAAGGAGGGGTATAATTTTGAAATATATTGTTCCTTCTTATCTTATTGAAGTGCTGAAAATCCTCCTCACTCATTTCTCCCAAAAGCATTTGCTGAGCACAAGTAGTTCTATTAGCCATAAAGTATAGCCAATAGAAAAGTATACCCAAACAAGGCAAAAATAAAAGAAAGGCATATAAGAGTAAGACAGAAAGTATATGGTATCTCTCTGCATTTTCTTGTTGAAAAACATTAAAGTCTATACACAAGACTACAAATAGGAAGGGTATAGCTATAGCACCCCCTATTATTACTCCAAAAATGCAACGTACAAAACGCTTGCGTTTTTCTAAGTAAGTTTTTCTCTCTAAAGGAAGAGTTGATTTTGGTATATAGGAATCCAAACGTTTTTCAAAAGTGTTTTTATTACCTTCTAAATAGCGTTTCACTATATAAAAGATAACTCCTCCAATAGAAAAGAATATAAACCAAAAAATGGTTGATTGTGACATTACTAACTCACTATATTGATAATTCTATTAGGCACTACAATTACCTTTTTAGGGGTATTGCCTTGGAGTTGCTCTGCGGTTTGAGGATCGGCAAGAATAGCTTGCTCTATCTCGGCAGGAGTCATACTGGTAGCATAAGCGCGTTTGAAGCGTACTTTGCCATTGAACGATACGGGATATTCCTTACTGTCCTCTTGCAAATACTTGTCCTCATGTACGGGATAAGATGCATAAGTTACACTTTCGGCATTTCCAAGCCTTTTCCAGAGCTCTTCGGCGATATGTGGAGCGAAAGGTGCTACCAATACCGCAAGAGGCGCTAAAACGTCTCTATGGTGGCATTTTAGCGATGATAACTCATTCACGCATATCATAAACTGACTCACTGAAGTATTGAAGGAGAAATTCTCGATATCTTCATTTACCTTTTTGATGGTTTTATGCAGTGCTTTGAGCATCTCGGGTGTAGGGGCTTCATCAGTTACTTGCCAACCGTTGTCATTGAAATACAAACGCCATAGCTTGCGCAAGAAGTTATATACCCCCGAAATACCTGCCGTGTTCCAAGGTTTGGCTTGTTCCAAAGGTCCTAAGAACATTTCGTAAAGGCGTAAAGTATCCGCGCCGTATTGCTCGCAAATATCATCGGGATTTACCACGTTGTATTTGGATTTTGACATTTTTTCGACTTCACGACCTGTAATATACTTCCCGTCTTCTTCTAAAATAAACTCAGCATTAGCAAATTCTTTGCGCCACGCTTTGAATTTCTCAATATCTAATTCATCGGAAGTATCTTTAAGGAGAGAAACATCTACGTGAATAGGTTGGATAATAGTATTAATTATTTGTCCTGAGAGTTTTTTCATAAACTCCACACATTGAGGATATTTAGGGAAAATCTTCTCTAATAAAACAATCGCCAACTTATCATCCTTGAATTTCTTTGAAACAAATATAGGAGGAAAGTTATTAGATGAAAGCTCTTTTACTTCAACTAAATTCACTTCATTACCTTGCTCATCTTTCACTTCCCATAACACTCGGTATGCAAAGGCACTCATTCCCAATATCATACCCTGATTAATCAGCTTTTTGAATGGTTCTTCAGTAGGAGCAAAACCGCGGTCTTTGAGGAATTTGTTCCAGAAGCGTGAGTACAAGAGGTGCCCTGTGGCGTGTTCACTACCCCCTACATAGAGGTCTACGTTTTGCCAATAATCTACTACGGCTTTGGTAGGGAAGGTTTCACGTGCATCTTTTTCCATCATATACTCTAACCAATACCAAGAAGAGCCCGCCCAACCTGGCATAGTATTCAATTCTAACGGGAATATCGTTTGGTTATCAATAAGTTCGTTGCTCACAACCTTATGGTTTTCGGTATCCCACGCCCAAGAGGTAGCGTTGCCCAACGGCGGGTTGCCCTCTTCGGTAGGGAGGTATTTCTCTACTTCGGGTAGGAGAATAGGGAGGTGCTCCTCGCCTATCATCTGTGGCAAGCCGTTTTCATAGTATACTGGGAAAGGTTCGCCCCAATAACGCTGACGTGAGAAGACAGCATCGCGAAGGCGGTAATTCACCTTAGCTTTGCCTGCTCCTTTGGTTTCTAAGGCTGCTAACACTTTAGCAACCGCTTCGCCGAAGTTAGTGCAACCATTGAGGATATCAGAGTTTTGGTAAGTCATTCCCTCTTTATCGGTAAAAGCTGCTTCTGAAATATCTTTATCGAAGATGTTAATCACTTCGGGCATTCCTTTAGCGCCCTTGAAGTGTTTAGCAAAGGCATAATCGCGGTCGTCACCGGCAGGCACTGCCATTACAGCCCCCGTACCATAGCTAGCAAGTACATAATCACCTATCCAGATAGGGAGTTGCTTGCCGGTAAGTGGGTGCACTGCGTATGCGCCAGTGAAAGCTCCTGATACCGTTTTGGTATCTGCCATACGATCACGCTCCGAACGTTTGGCAGTAGCTGCTATATAAGCCTCTACCTCAGCGCGTTGCTCCTCAGTAGTGATTTGCAATACTAAGGGGTGTTCGGGGGCAAGGGTAAGGTAAGTAACGCCAAAGAGGGTGTCGGGGCGAGTGGTGAAGACCTCGACTTTATGCTCGCCGGAGGCGAGTACAAAGTCGATAGAGGCTCCAACTGATTTTCCTATCCAGTTGCGTTGGCTTTCTTTGATGCTCTCACTCCAATCGATGGTGTCTAAGCCTTGCAAAAGGCGTTCGGCATAGGCGGTGATGCGCATACTCCATTGGGTCATCTTCTTGCGAATCACAGGGTGACCACCACGTTCGGATACGCCATTCACGATTTCATCGTTGGCCAGTACAGTTCCTAAGGCAGGACACCAGTTTACTTCGGTTTCTGCCAAATAGGTAAGTCGGTATTTTAGTAAATGACGTTGTTTGCTTTCAGCTGTCATTGCGTGCCATTGGGCAGCAGTGAAGGTTGGGGTATCGTCGTCACAGGCAGCATTGACCTTGCTATTGCCTTCTGTTTCAAAGAGCGCAATGAGCGTTTCGATAGGCTCTGCCTTGTCGGTTGCGTTGTTATACCACGAGTTGAAGAGTTGAATAAATATCCACTGGGTATGGCGATAGTATTCGGGATCAGAAGTTTTGACCTCGCGACTCCAATCGAATGAAAAGCCTATTTTATCGAGCTGCTCGCGGTAGCGGGCGATGTTCTGCGCGGTAGTAAGGGCAGGGTGCTGCCCTGTTTGGATAGCATACTGCTCGGCTGGCAGACCGAAGCTATCATACCCCTGAGGGTGCAACACATTGAACCCTTTGTGACGCTTGTAGCGTGCCACGATGTCACTGGCGATATATCCCAGCGGATGCCCCACGTGTAAGCCCGCCCCTGAAGGGTAAGGGAACATATCAAGCACATAGTACTTCGGTTTGTCACTGTCGTTTTGGGCTTTGAAAGTCTGGTGTTCAGCCCAATATTCTTGCCAAAAGGCTTCTATTTCTTTGTGATTATAGGTCATATTAGTCGTTAGTTTTTAGTCGTTAGATGTTAGTTTGGGGCAAAGGTAGTAATAATTTGCTAATTATTTAAGCTAATTCTAAAGATACAATCTCTGCTTTTTCTCCATTTTCAGTTTCACAGACAATAGAGATATAGTCAAAGCCATTTCTTTTCACTTCTTCCCAAGAAATAGTTTCTCCATTGATAAGGGTTACTCTATCTTCTTCGTCTACTTCATAATCTTCTTTTTCTTCTTCGTAATCAATAGAATATCCAAAATCTATATGAATTTTGCAAGGAGCAATATCGTATTTTACCAAAGTTCGTTTTTCAACTTCTTCTGGGTCAAACTCATCGCAAAACATTGCATTATAGCCGTGTCGGTAGCCGTCAAAAAGCAATATTTCTTCGCCTGTTTCTGTATCTTTGGCTACTATTTTACAAGGAATTTCAGCCTCATTATCTACAATAAAAGGCAATTTTTCCCCTTTTACTTCAAATAAATCGCCATAATAATACACTTCAAAGAGTGAATTTCCATTTTTAGATTGGATATCTACCGAGAGATAATCGCCTGATTTTACATTACAAGCGTTTTTGCTTAGATAGGTAGGAACTTTTTGCATATACAAAATTATTTAGAATGTATGTTATATTTTTATTTAAAATCCCACTGTCTTTGGAAAGTTGCTTTTTCAAGAAATTCATCAAAGGTATCAGCTACTAATTCGGTATAAAGGTCATCATATATTACCCAAACACTATGATTTTCGGGGTGGAAGAAAAGTATACCACCATCGGAAAAACCAAAGGCAAAAGCCGTTTTTAGAACTTCAACTGAAGGAAGTTTGTCTATACTATTACCTTCTATTGATTTGTAGAAAAAGTCTTTTTGTGCAAGTAGTCGATAAGTAGGAATCAGCTTTTCACCATTATCATCAGTTTCACGAGTAAGAGAGAAGAAACCTTGTATTACATAAACTCTTTTAGGAAGAGTGGGTTTCTTACGGCGTGCATATTCGTAGAAAAAGTTAGATTTTTCAGGAATAGTAGCAAATAAATCTCGGTAGGACTGGGGGACGTTTAGCTCTTGTATATTCATTTTATAATGTTTTTATTTGTATTCAAAATATGAAAGGTTTATTACTTGACCCTACACCCCGTTTTCACTTAAGGAGGAACTTTTTGCATATACAAAATTATTTAAATGAAAGTATAATTCTTAATTTGTCAATTTTCTAATTAGCAAATTTGCCAATCATTGTGCAAAGGTAGTGATAATTTGCCAAACAACCAATAATGGAATTTAATAATAGACAATACTCCTTGTGTTGTGCCTTACACAATCAGGATAGGTACCGGCTTGTTTGTGAATCCAATTGCTCTGGTCATCGTACTTGTAGGTAGTGGTAGGTGAAGAGCGCAAAATACCATTTTTGTAAGAACTTGTAAATGTACGGACTTGAGCTGTGTAGGGGATGTTATTACTCTGCTCAGTACGTTCTATTTCTTTCTCTACGCGTTCCTCTTCACCTCTTTTGTAGTGATAGGCTTTAGTGTCTGTTATTTTATCTTGTTTGTAAAGACAAATTGTAAGAGTTACTTCCTCTCCTTGATAAGAGTAAAAATGTTCTTGTGAGAGCTTATTACGCCAAATATACCAAGTGTTCTTAACCACGTTCCCTTGAGAGTCAAACTCAGTAATACATGTCCATTCGACATACTTTTTGGTCTTTTCACAACCTCCTGAATAGGAAGTAGTAGTGGCTTTTACTTGTTTTACTTTTCCTTTGAGGTCATACTTTTCCCAATCAGTTTCTTGGGCTTGCAAGCTGAAAGTAAATATTAGGGACATAAGCAGTAAAAATAGTTTTTTCATAGTGGTTTATTTTTTGCAAAGGTAGTCATAATTTGTTAAAAAACAAAACAGGCTGCCTGAGAAGGACAGCCTGTTTTGTTTTATAAAATGATAACAGCTTATTTTTTCTTCTTACCATCAGCTTTAGCAGCTTCTTGAGCAGCCTTAAGAGCGGCACGAGATACACGTACTTGGCATACTACGGTGTTGTCCGGATGCATGATTTTGTACTTTTCTTGTGCGATCTTAGTGATGTAGAGACGGTTACCCATTTCCATCCAAGAGATGTCTACAGGGACGAAGTCAGGCAAGTTCTCAGGTAAGGCTTTTACTTTAAGCTTACGGTTTACGATGCGGAGAGTACCCCCTGCCATAACCCCAGGAGCAGTACCTACGATCTGGATAGGCACAGCTAAGGTGATTTCTTTGTCCTTGTGTAGTTCATAGAAATCCACATGGATGATGTTGTCCGTAACAGGGTCAAACTGAATGTCCTGAAGGATAGCGTTGTAAGTCTTTCCTCCTAATTCAATCGTTGCTGTATATACATTAGGAGTATATATCAACTTTTTGAATGCTAAAGCATCCGCTGAAAAGTGAATGGTACTATTCCCTCCGTATAACACGCAAGGAACCTTTCCAGCATTACGTAAGGCCTTGCTTGCTGCTTTGCCCACGCTTTCTCTTTGAGATCCTACGATTGTAATCGATTGCATAAAATATATTAATTAAAAAATTTACATAATGAATTTGTCACTGATAGAGACATGTTGGTGTACGGAGTGCATCACATCAGCAAAGAGTTTTGCACAACTGAGTACATTTATTTTCTTTGTTCCCTCCAGGTTGTGAGGAATAGAATCAGTTACGATAATTTCCTCCATAGGAGAATTTTCTATTCTTTCTATAGCATTGCCACTAAGGATAGCATGGGTACATACCGCCCTTACACTAAGAGCCCCCTTTTCCATCATAATCTCAGAGGCTTTGGTAAGAGTACCTGCAGTATCAACCATATCATCCACCAAGATCACATGCTTGCCTTCGACTTCTCCTATAAGATCCATTTTCTCAATCACATTGGCTTTCTTGCGCTGTTTGTAACAGATTACCACATCGGAGTTCAGGAACTTGGCATAAGAATGTGCTCTTTTGGAGCCTCCCATATCAGGAGAAGCCATACAGAGATTTTCAAGGTTGAGCGACTTGATATAAGGCAAGAAAATAGTAGATGCATAGAGGTGATCTACAGGTATTTCAAAGAAGCCTTGTATCTGATCTGCATGTAAATCCATGGTAATGACACGTGTTGCACCTGCTGTTTCAAGCAGATTGGCTACAAGCTTGGCGGCTATAGGGACACGAGGTTTGTCCTTTCTGTCCTGCCGTGCCCAGCCAAAGTATGGAATGACCGCAGTGATATGCTTGGCAGAAGCGCGCTTAGCAGCATCTATCATCAGCAGCATCTCCATAAGGTTCTCCGAGGAGGGTTGGGTGGATCCAATCAAGAACACACGCGTTCCTCGTACAGATTCTTCAAAAGAAGGTTGAAATTCTCCATCACTGAAATGAGAAAAAATAATTTTCCCCAGCTCAATGCCATATTCTTGTGCGATTTTGCTTGCCAATTCGGTGGATTGAGTACAAGCAAAAATCTTAACGGCTGGCATAGAATATTCCATAAGTCAAGTGATTATAAGTATCTTAGATTTTTTTTATTGCGTATTACGAATGCCTTATAAGAGGTTGCAAAGATATAAATTAAAAATGACTCTTGAAAAATTTTTTTATTCTTTTTTTGCAGATTCAAAAAATAGTTGTACTTTTGCACTCGAATTCATAACACTACTTGCCTGAGTGGCGGAATTGGTAGACGCGCACGACTCAAACTCGTGTTCTTCGGAGTGAGGGTTCGATTCCCTCCTCAGGTACAACAATCCTCTTACTACTAAGAGGATTTTTTATTAACTTCCATCAAACACTTTATTTGTTATGAATACAATCATTGTCAATCCCTATTATACGCTTATTGCAGCGACTATGGTATTGCTCATTGGGCGATTGCTTGTAGGGAAAATCAAACTACTTCAGAACTTCAACATTCCAGAACCTGTAGCAGGGGGGTTGCTCATGGCTTTTTTAATCTATATGCTATATATAGGTACAGGACTTTCCTTTGAGAATGGAATCCATATGGGGCAAGGACTCTCTTTGGACTTTGACAAAAGTCTACAAGATACTTTTATGCTTATCTTTTTCTCTTCCATTGGGCTGAGTGCTGACTTCTCGCGTCTAAAATCAGGAGGTGTCGGTTTGTTTATCTTTTTGGGAGTGGTAGCTCTTTTCATTGTGGTACAGAACCTTGTAGGAGTGAGCTTGGCTACTGCTTTTGGGCTCAAACCTATTATAGGGCTGATGACTGGTTCTATCACCCTTACTGGTGGGCATGGTACTGCTGGCGCATGGGGAAAGGTATTAGAACAAAAATATAGTATAGAGGGGGCTACAGCCTTAGGAATGGCAGCTGCTACCTTTGGCTTGGTATTAGGAGGGCTTATAGGAGGTCCTGTATCGCGCCGCTTGGTCAATAAGATGGGTAGAAAGCCCCTTACAGAACCTGGTGATGAGAGCTCCGAAGCAGAAGTAGGAGTATTCGAGCATCCCGAAAAGCAGCGCCTTATCACTGCCAAATCGGCCATAGAGACTATGGCGCTCTTTGCTGCCTGCTTGTCCTTCTCTGCCCTGATGGATACCGATTTTGTCAAATCTTTTTTCCCAGAAAAATTCACCTTACCTCAGTTCATATGGGCTTTGCTCTTTGGGGTAGTTCTTCGTAATGTGCTGACTTCAGCTTTCAAGATTAATATGTTCGATCGTGCCATTGACGTATTTGGGAATGCTTCTCTGAGTTTGTTCTTGGGTATTGCTCTTTTGAACCTCAAGCTATGGCAGATCATGGATTTGGCCTTGCCAATGTTGGTAATCCTCGCTGTACAGACCTTTGTGATGAGTACCTATGCGTACTTTGTTACCTACCGCCTTATGGGCAAGGACTACGATGCCGCTGTATTGGCAGGGGGACACTGTGGTTTCGGTTTGGGAGCAACCCCTACTGCTGTAGCCAATATGCAGTCTATCACAGAGAAATTTGGTCCTTCACATAAGGCCTTCCTTATCGTGCCTATGGTAGGAGCTTTCTTTGTTGATTTTGTCAATGCTTTTATCCTTACTGGGTTTGTCTATATTTTGGGATAGTGAGCAGTGAAGGGAAAGAGGCTGTCCGAAAAGTCTTATTCATGAAGGGTGATTTGCAAATCGTCCCTACGAAAGAACCTAAAACTACTGATTTTCAATAGAATAAAATCTGAAAAATATTCGATTTAAACTTTGAAAAATAATGTTTTGGACTTTTTGGACAGCCTTTTTTAAAAGGCTTGTGTGGCAGTTTTTGAATAAATAGTTAGAGTCCTAAAATGGCTCCCTCGTCATAATACACTACCTTATCTCCCATAATTCGTGCAGGAGCAGTGTATTTGTGAGACTCGTCCTTACCTATGCCCATGATGTGGTCTACTTGCCAGCCTTTGGCTTTTAGGTAATCCGATATCATAGATCTATGACAGCGCCACCAGAGAGCTTCGGCACACATATAAGCGGTGGTTTCTCTTTCGGCAATGGCTACAAGCTCAGCAATACCTTTTTCAAAATCAGGTGTCTCCATATAATCGGCATAGGCGCGGAAAGAGGCGTTGTGCCAGCGGGTATTCTTGGAGTCTTTGTTCACTCTGCGTCTGCCCCCCAATAGTGGCAAGTGAGTATAAGCGATACCAACTTGAGGCAATACCACTTCTAAATTCTCTTTGTTGAATTGTGGATATTTGTTAGACCCTGGCAGTCCCCTGACATCCACTAAGTGCTGTATCTCAAAAGATTGCAATATTTTTATAAACTCCTCCAAGGTATGGGTGGAGTGTCCTATGGTATATATTTTCTTCATAATAAAAAAGCAAAGGTAATAAAAAAATAACTTATGAAACCCTATAAAATTACAGATTTTACACAGCACACTGATGACCCTACTTCTTATGATGGGACAGTGGTTATCAATGGAGAAGAATTAAGTGTGGACATCATCCTCGAAGATGAAGGCGACACTGAAAAGATAGAACAGCAGATGAATACCTTTCTCAGTGAGATAAATACTCTATTGCCCAAAGCCAAAGAATGTATTGCTGAGAAATATTTAGACCTGTACAATGACAATTGGCGTTTTGGTGATGATGACGAGGACGATCCCGATAAACCCGAACTTACTAAAGAGGAATTTATGGAAGCCCTCAGTTTGCAGAGTCTGTTGTTTTACAGCGAAGACGTAGAAGTTTTCTTTGATGACAACGATATGTTCTTGGGGCACTCGCTTATCGCCTCAGAGTTTGACGGTGAGAATTTCAATGATGCGCAAATGTTTGGTTAGAATAATTGATTGAAAATGACCTTAGAAACGATCATTACCCATTATAGAAATCGCTTAGTAGCATTGCCCGATGCCATACTTATAGGCGAAATCCACAAAGGAGCTGAAAATATTCTCCCAGAGGTGTTGCAACTCATAGCTCCTGCACATTGTGCTTTTTTAAAACTTTGCAATGGTGGGTCTTTTGGCGATATCATTCTGTGGAGTACAGAAGAACTACCAGATAACCAATACCGTGTCCCTGCCGAACAGCCCTCGTGGTATGAAATAGGGCAACTATTGTATGAACCTCTTTTTCTTGACAAACACACCCAACACGTAATTTTCTCTGCTGATAGCTATGACGGTATTGAGAAGATTGATGTTGATTTTGATACTTTTGTAAAGGAATACATCTTTGGCAGTAAGTACAAGGAAAAAATTATAGGTTATGCCAATGCCGATGATGATTGGTCAGTATTTTTAAACAATTCTTCTATACGTTAAATCGCTATATAGCAGGGCTACAAGACATCAAAAAAATGGATAAAGAAAAAGCAATTATGGAGGTTTTATATTCTAAATATGGATCTATTTTAGAAAAGT
>ERZ773021.79-NODE-79-length-89350-cov-59.3764_pt1 | contig 89350 bp, 91 predicted proteins | sample MGYA00511668_ERZ773021 | MGnify/ENA primary metagenome ERZ773021 (study PRJEB29015, sample SAMEA2737961) | human oral metagenome | biome: human oral; feature: human-associated habitat; material: dental | place: China | collected 2032 ...
TACTTGTAAAAATCTTATTCTTATCGTATTGAACCATTACTTAAACCTCACATTGGCTGTATTCTTATCAAACTGACCGGCCATGGCTTTATCATCAGCCACAATCTTCTCACCAACCGTAATCATTTGAGAAGTACGCTCCATTTCAAAATCCTTATAATCACTCAGAATTTTTTTCGCTTGTTCTTGAAGGGTCTCAAAAGATTTCATCCGATTCAAGGTAGTTTTTCCAATCTTTGTCACTTGAATGTCTGATACAGATGCGACCTTAGTCCGTGCTGAGGTAACAACACGTTGCCAAGAAGCCGAACTGATTCCTATTTTATCCATCTATCCTACTCCCTAAAAAATAGCTGCCAAGAAGCTTTCAACCGCATTCCAAGCACTTCCAATAGCACCACCTAAATCGCCTAGCTCCAATTTTCGCTTTGCGATCTCTGCATCCAACTTCGCCAAATTCATTTCATGCTCATTTTGATGCGTATTCATCGTCGTCGCAATTTTCGATAAAGTCTTATCAAATGTATCACGTCTTGTCCCTTTAAAGGTATCTGTAGAAATAGTTGTAGAGTATTGAGAAACTGTATTGCGGAACTCACTATAGGATTGAATTTGCTTAGAAAGTTCTTTTCTAGCAGATTCTAACTTCTCAATCTCTGCTTTTTTCTTATCGTATGCTTTCTGGTACTGATTCGCCAAACTTTCATAACGACTCGCTTGCGCTCGATTATAAGCATTACTAGCAAGCCGCTTTTCTTCAAAATCACTCATCTTTATACCTCTTTTGACTAAATCTTACAGTTAATAGAATTATATCAAAAATTCTGATGTTTTACCATAAGGAATGGAAAATAAAAGCAAGTCAAATGACTCGCTTTTATTCACTGATAAGCTTAATACGATAGCCTTCTCGGCTGGTGAAGTAGTTGTACTCATCCACTCCGACAACGGACTCTGTAAAGCTACTCTGGTAAAAATAATAGTATAAAAATGATACTATTTCGTTCTTCCTTTTACCACTTTCTCCTTGTTTTCCTCCAACCACTGTAGATAAAGCTTTGCATAGCGTTCTTCCTCATCATTACGGTAACCTTCAAATATGACTTCGTCAATATCTTCTTCGTTAAAATAATAAATCTCTTCTGGATTGAGACCGTCTGGAAAAACAGAGCCTGTATAGTCAAAAACAACACCTGTTCCCTCCTGATTAACAATCATTCCACGACCAATAATCACAACTTTCTGGTTACCATCTGCTAGGTAAACAATACTTCCTAATGGTAATAACATTTTATGCCTCCTGTGTATTTTTAATTTGAAACTTATATTTGTTTAGTATTATTTCTATAAAATAAGGGTACAATATCAAAGCATATCCCCCAACAAAAGTGAAGAAGAATAATGTAAAATAATTTGATGTGAGTATTCCGACTATAAAGCAAGCATATAATCCTAAAACAAAGAAAATAAATTTTGCTAATTTTTCAGGTAAATATGTTTTCTCAGATTTAATTACTGTAGTAGGGCTTATTATTTTATGGTCTAATTGTTCAAGGTCAATGCTTTTATCCAAGCCTAAATTTAAAAAAGTAATAATCAGTAGCAGACCTACAACAAATACAACTAAAATCGGAAGCCAAAACTGAGGGATTTTATCATTATGAGCAAAAGTAGGTGGAAAGAACAATAACCACAATGCTACCACTAAACTGATAAAACTACTAGCATTGATACTTTTAAAAACAGATAACCATTTTGGATTAGGCTTAATTTTATATCTATCTGATCTATCTGTAACATCATAAATATTATAACTTGAAAAATGTTTTGGAAAAAATCCCCACAAATAATTTCGGATGTCATTTGGATTAAAATAATCTATTACATAAAGACGGTTATGGACTTCTATTAAATAATAACGATTGTCTAGTCTACCTACTACACGGGCTACATATTTATCTTTTTTTTCCATTATCCAAAAACTCCTTTAATTGCTTTAAGTGGATTGCTAAATGATTTTCCGATATTAGATATTCCTTTTCCTATTCCGTTTAAAAGATCTCCTGCACCATCAACTACAGCTCTAAATGGTTTCACATTTTTATACAGAGCTTTTACACCTACAGAAACAGCAGAACCAACTACAACAGCTGCTCCTACACCAACTACAATTGGAAGTAAACCTGTAGCTGCTCCAGCCAAAGCTGAATCCACAGCAAGACCGGCTACCCAGCCAGCTGTTCCAGCCGTTAAGCCATAACTAACTGCTCTACCAACATTATGGTATTCTTTATAATGCTCACTTCCTTCTGACCACATTCCTAGACCAACAAGTCCTCTTCCACCCCATTTAGCAACATTTCCAAGAACTTTACTGGTAGAATTCGGTATTTTTTTTCAGCGTGCTAGTTAGCCAATTTCTCATTTTTGAACTATCTTTTATAAATCTTCCTGCAGCATCACGCGGTTGCAAAGTCGCCGCCAGTGAACGACCTATATTTTTAGATTCCTCAATAACTTTCCCTTTAACATGATCCAAAAAAGCTCCTATAGTTTCTTTAGAAAATTCGCTTGGCGTCAAGCCTTCAGCGAAATCTTTCACGGCTTCCTCTAACGTGTAAGTTTGATTTTTTCCTTCCCCTCCATACTCCGCCTTCTTAGTCACCTCCCTCGCAAGAGCCTGCAATTCCTCAATCCCTGCCTTGTCCTTGTCAAATGCAACGCCTGGATGATTCTTCTGGAAGTAAGCCCTTGCTAGACTATCCACTTTCTGGTGATAACGGTTTACCGCCTTCTTGAAATGAGGATTACGATAGATAGCTAGCGCTTCAGGATTACGATAAGGGCTGGCCATGGTAACCGTCCCACTCAACTTCGTTAAGCCCTTATTTTGATTGTTTAAAATCTCATCTAACTCACTTGTGGCCTGCTTGTCATTGAAGGCAGCCAGGCGCTTCTCCGTCTCTGAAAGCGACTGTTTCGACGCCTCAATAGCCCGACTCAACTTATCCTTACTGGGAGCTTTCAGTGAGATCAAGTCAGAAATTTCCGTATAATATTTATTCGTCGCATCCATATCCCGGACAATGGAGGAATGGAGACGATCCACACTCTGCTTCAAGCTAGTTAAGGCCTCTACGATTCATTTCTGTATCTGTCAACCAAGTTGTAATCGCATCGGAAATTCCTGCTAACGTTTTATTAAAATCTTCCCGACAAGTCCCTTGAAAATCAGTTGTAGAGTGCTTATTCAAATCACTCGCAGAAGTCTTGTTTTTACTAACAACATCCATCTGACTCTGGATACAATCATTCGCAGATTCCAACCGTCTTATCTTATTCTCATAAGTACGTATATCCAAACGAATCCAACGGATTTGTGCATGACAATTCGCAATAGCACTATCGTATCGTCCCATACATAAACTTCTCCACTTTTTCTCTAATTATATCAAAAATTCCAATGTTTTACCATAAGGATTGGGAAATAAAAGCAAGTCAAATGACTCGCTTTTATTCACTGATAAGCTTAATACGATAGCCTTCTCGGCTGGTGAAATAGTTGTACTCATCCACTCCAACAACCGATTCTGTGAAGCTACTCTTGATAGATACAACATTCTGGTCTTGGAAACGAATACCGATACAGCCTGCAGGCACATTGACCTTCAGAATCTTATCCACTTCCATATAGCCGTTAACGATCTGACGAAGCTCACCCATAAAGATGAAGTGGAGCCCAACTGTCCCTCCTTTGTGCAGGAGAGCCTTAAAGGCATCTTCTGTCATCTTAAGATTCATAAGCTTGCTGAGGGCTTGTGCTTCTGGAATCAAGATGTAGATAGGATAATCCAAATCAGCTGGCGTGCGCGCATCCACTTCAGACTGCATATCCATAAAGAAACCAGGGATCTCCTCGCCCACAAATACTTCGTCAAACAGCCCTTCCGACTGATGGTAGTTTCCTGTTGGATCCACCAAGAACTTTTTAATGTGACTAGGCACTTTTTCTAAGCCTGTCAGAAGCGCTGCTTCGCCATATTCTAGCTGTTGCATGGTATCATAGAGAAGCTCAAAGTAGCCGTCTCGTTTTGGCACAAAGCCAACCGGGTGTGTACTTTCTTTGTCAAAACCAATTGGCAACTCGCCTCTTTGCCACATATCCTGAACTTCCTCGTGATCTTCAAAGAAACTCGTAGAAATCTTACTTGGCAACATAGGTACTGCTTCTGGACGTAAGCCTTGCCAGTCCTGATTCATCGATTGGATTTCTGCTGTTAAGTGAGAAAGACGGTCGATATCGTCTTTTCCTTCTATCGGCAGATAGACTTGTAACTCTAGAACTTCTTCCTGTGTCACCTGAGCACGGCCGACAATTTCCTGGCCTGGCAGGGCATCACGTCCCATAACCGTCCGAAGCGCTCCTTCTTCTACTAAGTAAAAGCACAAAGCATTGGGAATCGTCGAGCTCATCCGTAAACGCAAGCTACTAGCGCTGAGTACGGTTATCAGAGTATAAATACCCAGACTAGCTCCTTCACGTAGGAGCTGGTTGACAGCTGACTCGATGATCTCCTCTAATGGGCTTTCCCGTACTGAGTCATAGCCATCAAAGATGTTGAGAAGAACAGGGAGTGCTTGACCTGTCTTTTGCTCATACTGTGACAGACTAGACACGCCAACCTCTGTAAAGAGGGCTTTCCGCTCTTTCATAAGACTATCCAGACGTTTCAGATACTTGAGGAGCTTTTCTTCCTCATCTAGTCGAACCAGATCCGCCACATGTGGCAACCCTCTAATTGGTAAGAGACCATTCGTCCCAAAATCAAAAAGGTTAAACTGAACTTGCTCAGGCGTATTTCTACGAGCCAGATTCATGAGGATAGTTTGAAGAGCTGTTGATTTTCCAAAGCCTGGGGACCCATATAAGACGGTATTGCCCAACTCCTCAATATCAAAGTGGTAGACCTCCTGCTTTTGAGCACTTGGCAGATCCAGCATGCCTAGTGGAATGGAGAGTTGACGTGGGGTTGTCCACTCTGCTTGATGGTCAATTGCCGCTCCTACTAGCTCCTCTCCAAGAGGTGGTAACCATGGCTTTTCAGGGAGGATGACTTGCAGACGCTCCGTTTCCTTATTGATATAATCAATCACAGCTTCAAGCTCTGTCTCCTGCTCTTGTGTCTCTTCAACCGAGTAATCTCCATCATTTCCGTCAATCAAGAGTTCGCTCTGCCCTAGTTGATTCACTAACCAAATCCGTTCATCTACTTGATTACCTTCATCACTATAAGGCTGATAATCTGCTCCACTCCATGCTGACTGGAAGAGTTCATAGATTTCATTGTTTCCGACCTGAAGATAAGCACGACCAGGCTGAGTGATACTAGCCGCATCTGGAGTTTTGATAATCTCATTTGAGTCTGAAGGATCGGCAACCTTGAGTGCCAGCTTAAAGCGAGAATTAGACCAGATCTGCTCATCTACCACTCCAGATGGCTTTTGAGTCGCAAGGATCAGGTGAACCCCTAGGGAACGTCCGATACGTGCCGTGGAGACGAGTTCTGCCATAAACTCTGGTTCATTTTGCTTCAACTCCGCAAACTCATCTGAGATCAGGAAAAGATGAGGTAAAGGCTCTGTCGGATAGGTCTTTTTCTCCTCTGGATCGCTAAGTGCCTTCCCTTTTTTATAGAGCTTGGTATAGCCATTGATATGGTTGACGCCGAATTTCCCAAAGAGACGCTGACGCTTTTGAAGTTCCGCACGAATACTCTTCAGCGCACGAGCCGTCCCAGCTCCATCCAAGTTAGTAATAGCCCCCATCAAGTGAGGCAGTTTGGCAAAGAGATTGGCCATTCCTCCCCCTTTGAAGTCAATCGGAAGAAATCCAACATCTTCTGGCGCAAAGTTAACAGCTAGAGACAGAATATAGCTCTGCACAATCTCGGACTTACCAGAGCCGGTAGTCCCTGCAACTAGTCCGTGTGGACCATGGGCACGCTCATGAAGGTTGAGCAGCACAATATCATCCTTCCCTCGAACACCTAGAGGTACAGCGAGAGACTTAGATGCATCCGCCGCCTGCCAGCGTTTCTCCACATCCAATTCCTCGACCTGCTTAACACCGTAGAGTTCCATAAAGGAAATCGTATCTGGAATCGAGTTTTTCTCCACTTCGATATGATTGAGATTGGCCAAACGGTAAATCGCTTCTTCAAGTTTTCCATTTTGAGGCAGACGATTAGGCTTAAAGTCTTGGTTGACATAGATATGATGATTATTGACGAGCTTGGCTGTCTCTCCATTTTGGTAATCAACCACTGCCGTCACCGTCTCAGGCAACATATTGAGACTTTCCTTACCCCAGATAACCGTCACCCCATACTGGGTCATATCCTCTGCCAGAAATTCATTGAGCCCATGTCCTGACAGCCATGACTCATCCAAAATCGTCAAGACATAGTGCGGCGAGAAGATTTGCTCCTGCTTTTGTTCCCGAACAACCTGACGACGCTTGACTAACATCTGGTAAAAAGAGGTCAAGACCATGTCCCTGGTCTGGTCATCGTGAATAAGTCCCCGTAGATTGAGACTCCGCATTTGCGCATGAGGCAACCAGCGCCATTCTCGCCAGTGATTCTCGTATTCCTCTTGGGAGACCAAGGTCACAAACTCTACATCATGGTAGGAGTGGAGCGCCGCAATCTGAAACAATAGTGTTTGAACTGCTACTCGTAAGACAGGAGCTGCTCCCGCTAATCCCAAAGCCTGATCACGTAGAGAGAGAACAATAGGCGCATCCTCTAATTTTATATGAGGTTGTACCAGTTTTTTCTCGACAAAGCGGCTCCAGTCTTCCTTGCGATTGGTTGGTTGAAAACGTAAGGAATAACTAGAATCAATCGCTCCAGTTCCCAAATGAACCTTTAGAAAGTCATCATTTGTCACCATCTTCTCATAAATCCGTGGGTTGTAACTTTCTACTAAATCCACTAATTCATCAACCGATGGAAAATTATATGTCAAGGCTTTCTTTTGTTTCGCCTTTAGACGACTCAATTGGCTTCCTGTCTCTAAGAGATACTCTTGATAATCATCGTTTCTTTTCTGATTCTTCTCTTTGACTTCCTTTTTGTTGGTAAAATAGCTCGATACTGAAAATCCAGCCGTCAAGAGACTGGCACTGGCCATTCCCATCATAAGCAGGGCATTCCCCTGCATAAAGACACTAGAGGCTCCGCTAATCACCACCATTCCAACAGGCGGTACGATCGCACGCCATAGCTCACCACGTCTAAGTTTTTCTTCTGGCGCTGGTGAATTGATTTCCACCTTGTCCTCAGGCTCTTTTAGATAAATGCGTGGACTTCTACGATAATTAGGAAACTCATGTGGGAACTCAGCTTGATAAGGTTCTTCAAACAAATGATCAGATTGGATAGTGTACTGTCCGCTCAAGGGCAGGAAATGGATCTGATGTTCTCGAAATGAGAAAAGAAAGCAGTCCACCACCAAAACATCCCCTACCTGAATAGAGGCATCAACTTCCTCTAGAATTTGTCCATTTAGATAAACCTTAGCTCCATTAGATGATCCAGAGAGATGATAGGTATTCTCCTTAACCTTCAGGTAAAGGAGAGCTTGACTTTCAAGGCAAACATCTGCTTTCTTCTCCTTAGAAAAGAGTAAGTCCTGCTTAGGATAGGTAAAGGAATGGATCTGAATCTGTTCATGTGGAATGGCTACCAGACTTTCCTCCTCCTGACCAGCCCAAGGGATTCCGTCCTTTTCAAGACCACTTTCAGTAATTGAGATATGACTTTCTCCAATATTGATTGAGGAGGCCCTTTCGGTCAACTCTTTGTACTCAAAGCATTCTTTAAACGAAAACACATGCCAAAGAACCTCTTCATCTGACAGCTTTTGACTCCAAGTCGCTTGTTTGCCCTTAGTTGCCATTTTTAGTCTCCTTTGATGTAATATTTGCCTTTGAACTTCCGTTTAATTGTTCCTGTAACTTATCAATTTCTTTTTGATACTTTTCAAGGAGTTCTCGCTTTTTCGCTCCGCTCATCGTACTGTCTGTATTGACCTGATCATAGAGCTTCGTATAAGCATGAAGGATATACTGAATGTCCCCAATATTTTGAGCAATATCAAGTGCTTTTTCAAGTTCCCCACGGCCGATATAGATCCAATAAGAAAGAGTATTCTCACTAGATTTCTGTGACAAGTTTCTAGATACAGCTTCCTTTTGTTCTTGAGTCAGATTGTCTAACTCTAACGAGCTAGCCGCAAGTGTATACTGGACTCCCTTTGGAAGACTATTTGGAGCTTCTGACTTAAGACCTTCTACCACTGCCGTATAATCCTTAGCAATGTAACTCGTCTCAGCCTGAATGATTTTATCCTGCTTAGGCACCACATAAAAAGTATAAATACCTGTTGCAATCCCCATCGCAACTGTTACAATTGCGAGTCCTAAAGAACCCCATTTAAACAATTGATAGTTCCTTTTCGAGACAAACAGTTTTTCCTTTTGACGCTTCTCTTCTTGGATACGAACCTGCTCACTAATGAGATGGTCTACTTCATCAAAAGTCTCCGCTTTAAAAAGAGTTTCCGCAAAAGCATTTTTTACCGTCGTAAGACTATCAATTAACTCTTCAAAGTTGAGCTTAGGTTGTAAAATGAACACAGCTAAAGCCTTATATTGCTTTAACAAGTCCTCTTTCATGAGTGAAAAAGGAACAACACTATCTGTCATCCCTCTATGTCCTAAAAGGACACTTTCCCCGCTCACAAACAGATTATCTGGGTGAATAAAGGGTTTCATAGGCTGATCGACAGTTTCTTTTAAGAATTGTAACTTTTGAAAAAGATGAAGGCGCTCTAAGATTTCTTTATTTTCAACAGCTTCTCGAATCGACTGATAACCTGCTGGAATTTGGTAAGAAAGACGGACGACCTCTTCTGCCTCTTCTTTCACTGCTCCTTGAGCTAAATGTGCCGTGCTTTCTAAAAAAAATCGATACTGCTTCATCCGATTCAGTTGAAATTGATTAGCGGATAACTTAATCTCTAATTCACCAGCCTCTTTCGACCACTTGGATTGGATACTTGTCTCTTGTACTTTCATTTCTTTCTCCCTACAATTTCTAATTGATCTCCGTTTCCTAAAGGAAAGTCCGCTATCTGGTCATCATCATAAAAGACAATTGATTTATTAGTCACTTGAAGATCAAAGTGACTTGGTAGCTCTTGGTTCATCATTGAAAATGACTCACATATCAGCTCTTTTACTCTCTTGAATGAAACCTGTGTTGGAAGTTTCAAATCATATATTTGCTCTCTCCATTTTATACCAACCGTAATTATCTTCATCACACACTCTCCTTCTTAAAACGAAGCACTTTTGAGTACTTCCTACCTAGCCAAACACCTAGATAGGTCACTCCAAGTAGACCTATCCCAAATCCCAAAATAGATAGCCAAGTAGGTAGCGAAGTGTTAGAGGTGCTCTCTCCAGTCAAAATTGTTTCATCTGCTCTATAATCTGCTTGAAACAAGCCACGCGTCACCTTATCCTGACTCTGAAAACTATTCATATCTTTAGTCCCGGTAAAAAGAGAGGACTGCGCTTGATGAATATTCTCTTGCTGTGCTTTTTGTAGCTGTTTTTCTTTCTTCACACTATCTTCTAAAAATAATTCAGGAATATTCTTAGACTTAGTAGTCTGAGGACTGTTCCCTTGATCATAGATGGTTTGATTATTAATTTCAAAACTTCCATCATCTGCTCGGACATCACCTGAGTTAAGAAAAAGACACAACAATAATAGACTAAAAATGACTTGAACCTTCTTCATAAATCTCCTCCCCCACTTGGTAAAGATAGCTTTATTATACTACAAATCACACCATCTCACAAGAAGACAAAAAGGATCCTTACGGATCCTTACCTTGATTATTTCTTTCTTGTAAAGAGATTAAGACTAACTCCGATTCCTACAAATAATAAGAGTAGAAGAATCGTTACAATGCTTAAGCTACCACCAACCAAGAGATAACTAAAGCCATTTTCAATATTTTGTAACGGAGACATTCGATATAAGAAATTAAGGAAACTTCCTGATTGAGTTGCTACTCCCAAAATAGGAGTTAGTAGGAGATAAAAACCTAAGAGGGATGCGGATACAATATAAGTCGGATACGGAGCTTTCTTCAAGCCGTAAGATAGCATCAAAATCAAACTTGCCATTAACATAAAGCTATAAATGAACCATAAGAATCCATTGGCTGCTGTTGCTACTCCTATTGTAACTCCTGAAAACAAAATCGAACCAACAGCAACTGTTATGATTGTCGGTAAGAAACTTTGAAGTTTCAAGTCCCACTTTTTCGTTGTCAAAAGATCAGTTTCTTCCCTTTCCTGTCTATCTTTAACAAAGCGTCCGATCGTCATAGCTATCACAAAAGAAATAACCGATAACAACAAGGTCATATAATAGGGGATGATGGAAATGTGACTAGCTGCCTGTGTCTTACCTTCTGTAACTTTTGTAGTAATTGGATCGGATAAGAAATTAAACACTTGCTTGTTATCAGCACCTCCACTTTTCGCATTGGCAAGCACCTTTCCAAACTGTTCTGCATAAGAGGTATTTTTCTCAACTGTACCACTTGTTTCCTTCACACTCTGATTCAGACTGGAAAGAACACCATCTGCAGACTTTTGAACCGACTCTGTTGTCTCGTTTAACTGTTGGATTTGTGGTGAGATATCTCGTACCTGAGCAGCTCCATCAGCTGTAGCTTGTGCAGCTTTTTTAGAACTATCTCGTAAGCTATCGTATTGAGACAAAAGTGACTTCACATCTTCTTCCAGCTTAGAGGTATTCATCTTCTCTGGTTGTGGATTTTGATCATTGACAACTGATTCATAAGCAAGTTTCTCAGAATCTTTCCACTGATTATGAGCCTCATCTAAGACCTTCTGCATTTCCCCATACCAGGTATTTAAGGCAGAAGCTTGCTTAACAAGCAAATCTGAGTCTGGGAGAGACTGATACACTTGATGAAGGGTGCCTTCTTTAGGATTCTCTTTTTCACCTAGAATATCTGTCACATCCTTTAATTGCTGATCTACCTGTTTGTATAAATTATCTCCTGCAAGTCGATACTTCGTAACTAAAACATCCGATATTTCTGAAGCCCGTTCATCGTCAGTTAGATTATTGTAGAGACTATATACAGAATCTGGACTAGCCTTTTGTACGAGAGTACCACTTGATAGCGTGCCTGCAAATTGATTGATATCTAAACTTGCCCCTGGTGATGCAAATAAAGTAACGATTTGTTGGGCAGTAAGGTCTAGGTTTTGGAAGTTTTTCAGAATCGCAGGTAAATCCTCAGCCAAAGTGTCATACTTACCATTAAAGACAGATAATTGAGCACTAGCTTGAACTGAACTTCCATCTGTCCAACTATAACCTACTTGGTTATAGGAATTCTTTTTCACATCATCAGATAAATTCCACTTTATCTGACCACTAATCGTGACACTCACCTTTTTAGGAAGTGTCGCATAGCTTGGTTGACTGACTTCTGATGAAGTAGTTGGCGTTGCTGCCGTTCTTTCACTTGTAGAAGTGGAATTTGTAGATGTTGCTGCATCACTTGCACCCGCATTTGAAGTACTTGATCCCCCTGAGCCCGAAGAGGCGACAGGAGTAGTTGACGCCGTTCTTTCATTGACAAATGTGACTTGAATTGTATTTCCTGATACTGCAGCTGTCACATGATAGCCTGTATCTTTTAACTGTTGACGGATAGAGGCTTCAATTGAATCTTTCGTCACACCTTCCAGTTCAAGATTCCCCATCTTTGCATCATCGATGTTCAATTGGACTGTCTGACTACCAGTTGACGGATCAAATTCTAGAGTTTGGTGAATGGGATAGGTCACTGGACTAGTAACAGTAGCCGCTGAGGACAGATACTTAAAGGTTGTATTTTGTCCTAAAGAGCCACCCAACTCGCTACTGTAGTTAGACACAATTTTCAGTGCATTACGATAAGTTGTAGCCTCATCTGATGAGATCAATTTATCTTGCTCTAATTTAGCAATGAGAGCACTCAAATCTCCAGATGAAATCATCGGTAAGTGACTAGCAATTGCCTCAATATACTGCTTAGGGAGTTTGCTTCGATTTTCTGGCTTCGTCATTAAGTTCAAAATAGCCGAGCGAATATCTTTATCAGTAGCTGTCTGATCACTTAAATCCTTAGAGCCATAATAAGTCTCTGCAATAGTCTCCCTGAGTGCTCTAAGCTCCGCTACTTCTTTTTCTAAAGAAGTGATTTGTGCCTCTAAGTTCCCCTTGACCTTACTTTGTGCAGTTTTATACTCCCCCGCCTTAGCTTTGAAATCTGCCATAAAAGAACCGGTTGCCGTATCGGAAGACTGCAATTCTTTTAATTTAGCATTCCCGACAGTGTAAAGGGCATTATACAAGTCAAAATAATGTTTCTGATCATCTGTCCATTGTTTTTCCAAGGTAGCCTTATCTTTTTCAGATTGCTCCTTATATTGGTCGGTTGACTTTTCAAGACGAGTATTAGCTTCTTTTGAAAACTCATTCACAGAGTTTGTTGTAGACTCAAGGGCTTTCCCAGAAACATCTAAAGAGTTGTTGTTCGCTTCCATGCTGCTTGCGACTGATTTAACAAAAGCTTCTTGTTGGGTCTTAAAGAGTTCATTATCCGTCTTCAGACTATTTGCAATGGATTGAGTACTTCTAAATGAATCTGGTAGGGTCGAAAATGGAGCTTGAATATTTGAAATGATGAACGTATTTTGAGACAACTCTGTAGATGCCATCTGATTCACATTCGTCTGTGCATCTGAAAGATTCCGAATGATGCTCGAAAAATACATCCGAACCACCCGTTGGTTAAATCCTTGTAAGACTGTATTAACTTGACTGTGGACAGCCTGATTAGCTTGTTCGTTTTGCCCTTCGCGAATCTGGTAAGAAACAGTGGCTTTTTCTGGAGAAACACTCTCTAAGCTCAACAATTTCTCAGAAAAGTCTGACGGAAGAGTAATAACTGCATCAAACTGACCAGACTTCAATCCTGCTTCAGCCACGCTACGATTAGTTGTCTCCCAGTTATTCTCTGTATCCTGATTAATTAAAGTGACAAAATCCGAGCCTAAATTATAATCAGTATTTTCAAACCTTGCACCTTTATCTTCATTCACAAGCGCATATTGAACCTTAGCAGTTTGCTTGATCTCACTTGAATAGTGAAGGCTCTGATCCTTTAATGCAAAATAAACAAGAGAACCTGATAACAGGGATACGCATGCTACTGCAGTTAAAATTTTTAAGTATCGTTTTTCTTTATGAGGACTATTCATTATTCCCTTTTCCACTTATAACTAGCAAAAAACGACGCCCCTTTCGAAGCACCGTTCACCGATGATTAATTCAAACCAAATGAAGTTGCATCCTGACGGTCACGATCAGCAACAGTATCTGCGTATTGATTCAATTGTGCATGGATACTTTCAAGAAGTTGTTCCATTTGAGTTACGCTTACTGATAATTGTTGGAATTGTTCCAAGTAAGATTGGAAAGCCGCACCCTGCCATTGTCCTTGAAGACGACCATTTGCGCCTGAAACTTTGTTAATGGCATCTTTCAATTGTTCAGAAGCATTGGTATAAGTTTGTGCTTCAGACTTTAACTGTTCTGGGGTCAACGAAATTGCTGGCATATCATTATTCTCCTTTTTTGACTTGGTCATCTTCCCGATAACCTTACAGTCAATATTGTATCACAAACTCGTCAAATTGCAAGTGTTTTTTAGAATTTTGATTCAACTTTATAAATCGATTGAATACTTCCCACTATTTGATGTATGCAATCAAGCATGTCACATCTTTCAATATAGAAATACTAGGTTATAAAGCATTTCATTGTAGACTATTGTATCAATTACTGAACTCCTACTTCCATCGACCATCTTGGTGATATCAAAAAAAGGGGGTGCAAAACAATTCCCACAGACACCCTGCATACTAGAACATTTTACACCCCCTCTGCGTATGTGGAAATAAATCTCATACTTTACCGATATCAATCCTACTACCTCACTTCAGCTTGTTGGAGTGATACTTCACTCAAAAATTCAAAAAAGGCTTAATATCAAGCCTTTTGCAAACCCTGAAACGGTGGGTTTTACCCCTTCCTCTCCAGCAGTCCTACCACCTCAACGTGGTGCGTTTGAGGAAATAGATCCACCGGCTGGATTTTCTTCAATTCATAGCCCAACTCTTGGTAGAGTTTGATATCACGCGCCATGGTTGCAACATTGCAGGAGATATAGGCAATGCGGTCTGCTCCTGTTTGACTACCTGCCTTGATAAAGCTTTCTGTGAGGCCTTTTCTTGGTGGGTCAACCAGGATGGCAGTTGGTTGAATCCCCTCCTTGAGCCAATTTTTTATAGCATTTTCAGCTGTGTCACAGACATAGTGGGCATTGGTGATATTGTTTAATGCAGCATTCTTCTGGCTATTCTCAACTGCTTCTGGGATGACCTCAACTCCATAGACTTCCTTGACGTGCTTGGCGACTGATAATCCAATCGTTCCAATACCAGAATAAGCGTCGATCACCACATCATCTTCTCTTAACTCTGCAAAGTCAATAGCTGTTTGATAAAGTTTCTCTGCCATTTCTGTATTGACCTGGTAAAAGGCTGGTCCAGCGATTTGGTAGTCATTTCCCAACATCTGGTCCGTAATATAGTCTTGGCCGTAAAGAGTCTTCCACTCCTTACCAAAAATCGCATTGGTATTTCGGTCGTTGATATTTTGCATGACAGACACAATCTCTGGGAACTGCTTGATAACTTGTTCAATCAGCTGCTCCACTCGAAAAACTTTTGGACGAGTTGTCACCAAAATGACCATGATTTGTCCTGAATGATGCCCACGACGCACAACGAGGTTCCGAATCAAGCCAGACTGTTCCTTTTCATCATAAGGTTTCAAATCATACCGACGAAGTAAGTCACGTAGGACTACTACAACTTGATCGATCACTGGATCTTGGATAAAGAAATCTTCGAGTGGCATAAGGTCATGCGAATTCTTACGGAAAAAGCCAGTTTCCAAGACACCATTCACTCGACGAACGGGCACCTGGGCCTTATTTCGATACTTGACAGGATTCTCCATACCTAGTGTTTCAGCGACCTCTACATCTCTAATGCCAGCAATTTTGTAGAGACTGTCTTTGACTTGCTTGGTTTTAAACTTGAGCTGCTCTGGATAGGCAATATGCCCCAAATCAGCGATACCTGAGCGTAGATAAGCTAGGTCAAGGTCTTGGTTACGATGCGGAGAATGTGTAATGTATTCTTCAACTTTCCCGTAGCCAATCTTTTTAGTGACTTTAAGGACACGCATGAGAATTTTCTCAGTTGGTAGAGCATTTTCTACAAAGAAAACCAAACCTTCTACCTTAGCAACCCCTGCACCTTCATGGGTCAAATCAACAATTTCAACTTTTACAATATCATTTTTCTTTAGCATATTTTTCACTTTCTATCGGCCGACAAAAAAAGACGGCAACATTTCTGTTACCATCTATTATATCATGAAATGACCTAAGCACCAAAACTCTTGAAGAAGTTGACAATGGCTTGCCAAAGGGAGCTAAAGAAATTGCCCCCGTCTTCTAGCGCTTTATTGGCATCAAAGTTGAGGTTGATATTTTTAAAGCTATCTCCAGCTTGAGAGACAATGCTTTCCTTGAGGTCATTTAGGGTTCTAGTGAAATCAGCATTGTTCAAAATGTCACTCTTTGAGAGGTTAAGTGCAAAATTGATGATGATATTGACCTGGTTTCCTGTTATAACCTGATCGAGTTTGTAGTTTTTTAGCGTGTCTTCAACGATTTTGCGGACATCTTCTTCTGTCAGATTACCTTTGGCTTCTTTTGCCTTTGCGATTCCTGCCTTGATATCTGCCAAAGCGACATTGAGTTTATTGGCATCGTAGCCTGATTTGTCCTTGTTTTCAGCATTAATATCGGATAAAGCTTTTAGCTCCTCTTGGGCCAAGTCTTTATTGGCTTGTGGTACTTTAGCTCCATTGGCCTCTAACGAGTAGTAAATCCCTGCTAGGGCGCTCTCTCCTGTAACTGGAATAGGTGCTGCAACTGTGATTTTGGCATGCTCCACTCCCAGCGTCACTGCTGCGTTACGGTACATATCCTGCGTCACCTTGGTGATATTTTCAGGCGTTTCAATCTTGACTTCTAGAGGCGACTTATCCCCCAGCTTTTGAATCTTGGCTGATGAATAGAGCTGTAGACTAGCGTCATTAGCCACATTCATAATTTTCGAATAGACATCAGGTGTCATAGTTTTGATATCTTTAGTGTCTTTTGATGCATCATAGCCAAGTTTGCTAAGAGTTTGGTTTTTCTGGTCTTCAGATAGAGAAGAACCTAGAACATATTCGGGTTGTACATAGGTTTCATCGATTACTTTTTGAACATCGGTTGCTGCGTGGACACTCGTCATAGCTGTTGCGGCCCATAATACTGCAGCACTTGTTAGAAAGAATTTCTTTCTCATGGGATATTCCCTCCTTTACCTTTCTAGGGTAATAAAACAATCTTAAAGAAAGCTTATAGTGAAAAACACCTGGTCAAACCAGATGCTTAAAAGAAATTAAAGAATTTCATAATATACAGGTTAAAGCGAACCTGTCTCGAGTAGTAATAATTTCCACCATTTTCATAGAGTTCTGCACCATGAAAGATAGAAATTGGGTTGATGTAGGTGTAGGTCTTCCCAGTGGTATTTCCAAGGATAGGAGCGACCGTTTCTCGGGAGTAACGCTTGGCTAGGGCCAGAGTATTTTCCTTGCCATTCTGAGCGATAAAGTCGATATAGGCAGGTCCAAAATTATAGGCTTGAACGGCGGTCCAGACATCTACTCCTTTGCTCTGTTCTAAATAGAGGTTATCGGTTAGAGTTTGAATCCCTTGGCGAATACTAGAGGCGTTGTCATTGATGGTATTGGTAGCGCCACTAGCAGACTCACTAGACTGCATGACATCCCGCTCTTTACCCTTCGTTTCGGTATAAATCATGGCGAGCACCAACTCTTCATTGGCTGGAGTATCTCTTTCACTCAAGATTTCTCGCACCATGGGTTGGTAGGTCATGACTTGTTTAACATCCTGATGGATATGATAAGCTTTGTATCCTGCGAAAAGGAAGACTGCTAGCACAAGCACTCTTCTTATAAATTTAAACATTATTTACTTTGAATATCCTCGATATTTTTGATTAAGATAGAATAGGTTCCATTGTCATTTTGGATAAACTCGACCGATTCCGCATCTTGATAGACGTTATTGGGAACGATGAGCTCAATTCCATTTGACAAGGAAAGTTTTTGGTTTTCAAATTTCTTGAGCTGACGACTGGCATCAATTTCATCGAACTGGACTGGTTCTGGTACGGCTTCCTTGACTTGGTCGATAAAGCTCAAACGAGCTGTCAGATTGTTGTCAAAAAGGTCATTAGCCAATTTTTCAGGTGACAGTTCATTGCTTTCTTCAAGATTGTTGAAAATCGCTGATTTGACCTTGGATTGAAATTGAAAATCATCTGTGTTAAAGGACTCTGCAATTCTCTGAGCCGTTTTTTCCAGTTCCTTGATGGATTTTTTTGGCGAAATCTTAGGGGCAACAGCTAGGAGATTTTCTGAAAAATAATTCAAGAAAGTCCCATTGTACTTGATGCGTTTTTCGATGAGATGATACTTGCGACTTTGAAGATTGACCACCAGAGCCTCATCAGCCCCCGTTCCAAATCCAGGCAGGTTATTCTGAGTCAGCTTGATTGGATTATCAACTTCTCCACCGAGGTGGGTCAAGGTCTCACGTAGAGCAATTCGCAAGAAAGCGAAATGTTCAACACCTTCTTTAGAAAACTGAACAAAAACCAAGTCATTGGTCTTGAGATTTTCAGAAATGCTGAACTCCTCTTTCCAGAGATTAGCCAGTGTTACTGATGTCTCCAACAAATCATCTGTGATGTGATTGAAGAAGGGATTTTCTTCCTCGAAAATCCCAGTCTTAGCTTCATCTGAATACACACGTTCAATTTTTTTACGCAGGTATTCTTCGATTTTTGGAGTGATATTGAGAAATTTATCCGCTAGAAACAGCTCGGTATCATCTGGGCTGAACTGATGGATAATAGCTTTCTTAATATAAATGTCCATAAAAGTATTAGTCCTCGTATAGTGGGAAGGCATCTGTCAACGCTTTGACTTCACTTCTCACTTCTTCTAAGACAGCTTCATTTTCTGCATTTTTAAGAGTTTTAATGATGAGTTCAGCCACTTTACGGCTTTCTTCTTCACCAAATCCACGTGCAGTGATGGCTGCTGCTCCGATACGAATTCCACTTGTCTTGAATGGTGACAAGGTTTCGTAAGGGATTGAGTTTTTATTTAGGGTAATATTGACTTCATCCAGCAAGTTTTGAGCAACTTTTCCGTTTTCTACAACCTTAGTCACATCCACTAGGAAGAGGTGATTTTCAGTTCCTCCAGAAATGATTCGGAAATCAGGGTCTTGCAAGAAGACATTTGCCATAGCCTTACTGTTCTTGATCACATTAGCAGCGTATTCCTTGAAAGCTGGATCCAAAACTTCTTTGAAGGAAACAGCCTTAGCAGCGACAACATGCTCCAAAGGACCACCCTGAATACCAGGGAAAATAGCTGAGTTGATTTTCTTAGCAAGTTCTTCGTCATTAGTCAAAATCAAGCCGCCACGCGGTCCACGAAGGGTTTTGTGGGTCGTTGTTGTAGTGATATGAGCGTATGGTACTGGGCTTGGATGAAGTCCAGCTGCCACCAAACCAGCGATATGGGCCATATCGACCATAAGCTTAGCCCCAACAGCATCTGCGATTTCACGGAATTTTGAGAAGTCGATAATTTGAGAATAGGCTGAAGCACCAGCTACAATCAGTTTTGGTTTTACTTCTTGAGCTTGTTTCAAGATGGCATCAAAGTCCAAGAGTTCTGTTTCAGGATCCACACTATAAGAAACGAAGTTGTAAGTTTGACCAGAGAAGCTTACAGGAGCTCCGTGGGTCAAGTGTCCACCTGCTGCAAGATCCATTCCCATAACCGTATCACCTGGCTCAATCAAGGCCATGTAAGCAGCACAGTTGGCTTGGCTTCCTGAGTGAGGTTGGACATTGGCAAATTTTGCACCGAAAATTTCTTTGGCACGCTCAATAGCCAGGGTCTCTACCACGTCTACCACATCAGTTCCACCATAATAACGACGTCCTGGGTAACCCTCGGCATATTTGTTTGTCAAGATAGACCCTTGAGCTGCCATAACAGCCTTGGAAACCACGTTTTCCGAAGCAATCAACTCGATATTGTTTTGTTGGCGTTCTTCTTCTTTGGCAATAGCATTCCATAGATCAGCATCGTATGCTTTAAAATCGTCTTTATCAAAAATCATAGGTCTTCTCCTTTATAGTGTGACTGGTCCTTTAGTTTAAGAAATTATACTAAAAGATGCGAATAAACCGTTTCTGCACTTTATCACAAGTATAACCAACTTTTTCATAAAATGCATGAGCTCCCAGACGATGATCAGCAGAGTTTAAGCGGATAAACCCATAACCCCGTCTTTTTGCTTCTTGATCCAACCCTTGCAGTAAGCTTTTACCGATACCTCGTCCTTGTGCTTGAGGCGAAACTGCTAAAGCTAAGATATTGAATCCTGCTTTGGAATAGAGGGATTCGTAAACCTCGGCATGGACATATCCAAGTAGGACATGGCTGACCTCATCCTCATAGCCAAGTAGGAAATGATGAGAATCCTGAGACAGTCTAGCTAGTTGACTAGCTGTGTCCTCTGAACTAAAAGAATAGCCCAAAGCCTCTTGGTTAATCTCACATATAGCATTCACATCTGTTTCTTGCAAATTTCTTAGCATCTCATTCCTCCTCAAAAGAAATCTCTGGCAACTGTGCAAGAATATCTTCTCGCTTAATCGCCCCTTGGCGTAAGATTTTCACCTCGTCTCCAGACAAATCCAAAATAGTCGAATCCTGTCCAGTTAGAAAAGCGTCGTCCTCCAGCCCCAAAACCTCTTGATCAAAATCCTCTAGAATTTGAGCAAAGGTCACTCCACTCGCCTGACCCGAGATATTGGCAGACGGCCCAATCAAAGGACCTGTCTCTCGAATCAAATCAAGTGTAATGGGGTGACTCGGCATCCGAAATCCGACAGTTGCAAGACCAGAGTTGACCCAATAGGGAACTCGGTCATTGGCTTCGAGGATAATGGTCAAGGGACCCGGTAAAAAGGTATCTACAAGCTTTTGTAGATAAGTTGGCTGATTCTTTGAAAAGTGCAAGATGTCCTCTAGAGAAGCGACATTAAGATTGAGTGCCTTATCTCTGGGACGACGTTTGAGTTGGTAAACATGGTCGACAGCTTTTTCGTCTAAGGCCTTAGCAAAGAGACCATAAACCGTCTCCGTAGGTAAGACAACTGCCCCACCCTTTTTCAACTCTTGTCTAATCCTGTCCATCATCAACGGCAACCATCCTATCTTGACCAAACTGGTCCTTGAGTGTTCGAATTCGTTTTTCAGGAAGATGTTTCCTAAAAAGATCAGGAACACTTTGACCTTGCTTGTATCCAATTTCAAGGTAAATCTTACCACCATCTTTGAGATAGTCTTTTGCATCCTCCGCCATTTTGCGGTAAATAGCTAGGCCATCCTCATCTGCAAAGAGAGCTAGATGAGGTTCTGAATGCAGAACATTCAAGCCGACTTCTGACTCATCCTCGCGAGCGATATAGGGTGGATTGGATACAATTATATCATATTTTTCAGAAATTTCTGCAAAACAATCAGATTTTTTAAAAAATATATTAAGATTTTGATTTTTAGCATTTTCTGATGCAAGTTCAAGTGCCTCTTGAGAAATATCTGCCGCTGTCACTAACCAATTTGGTCTGTTTTTTGCTAGTGCGAGAGCTATGGCACCACTTCCAGTACCAATATCCAAGATCTTGAGATTTTCTTTAGGATTTTCTTCCAAGATAAGTTCCACTAATTCCTCTGTCTCAGGTCGGGGAATTAAGACGCGCTCATCTACTTTTAACTGCATTCCAAAGAAATCTGCATGACCGATGATGTACTGAGCTGGTTTATGGGACGCTAACTGCTGGTAAATTTCTTCTACAAATCGTTTTTCGGCCTCTGTTACCTCTTGCTGGAGGGCAAAGACAAAGTCTGTAAAAGAGAGTTTTTTTAAGCTACGATAGACAAAAGAGAGGCTTTCTGCTTCCTCTCCTTGTCTTATCAACTCTTCTTCAAAATCTGAAAATAATTGAGCTAATTTCATTATTTATTTAATTCTTCTAATTTTTGTGTTTGATCATAGAGCACCAAAGCATCCACAACTTCATCCAATTTACCAGATAAAATCGTATCTAGTTTTTGGAGGGTCAAGCCAATACGGTGGTCCGTAACACGGTTTTGCGGGAAATTATAAGTACGAATCCGTTCTGAACGGTCACCAGTACCGACTGTTGACTTACGCTCAGCGTCTTGTTCATCCTGGGCAATTTGTGCAAAGTGGTCAGCAACACGCGCACGGATGATTTTCATAGCCTTCTCTCGGTTCTTCTGCTGGGTACGTTCTTCCTGCATCTCAACCTTGATATTGGTTGGCAAGTGAACGATACGAACAGCAGTCGCAACCTTATTGACGTTCTGTCCACCAGCACCAGATGCGTGGTAGATGTCAACACGAAGGTCTTTTGGATCGATATCGTATTCTACTTCTTCCACTTCAGGCATGACAAGAACTGTCGCTGTCGAAGTATGTACACGGCCTTGGCTTTCTGTTACAGGGACACGTTGGACACGGTGGGCACCTGATTCGTACTTAAGCTTAGAATATACAGATTGACCCGAAACCATAGCAACCACTTCTTTGAAACCACCGACACCATTCATAGAAGCTTCCATGACTTCAAAGCGCCAACCTTGGGCTTCCGCATACTTTTGGTACATTGTTAGCAAATCCCCAGCGAAGAGCGCTGCCTCGTCTCCACCAGCTGCTCCACGGATTTCAAGGATGATGTTCTTGTCATCGTTTGGATCCTTTGGAAGGAGCAAGATTTTCAGTTTTTCTTCGTACTCTTCTTTTTCAGCCTTAGCATCTTTGAGCTCTTGCTTGGCCATTTCTTCTAAGTCCGCATCTCCACCTGATTCCTTAATCATCTCTTCAGCATCCACGATGTTTTGAAGGACTTGCTTGTATTCACGATAGGCAGTTACCGTATCACGAGTAGAAGCTTCTTCTTTCGAAAGCTCCATGAAACGCTTGGTATCTGAGACGACATCTGGGTCACTCAGCAATTCTCCTAATTCTTCATAACGGTCTTCTACAGCTTGTAGTTGATCATAGATGTTCATTTTTCTTCATTCTCCTTATTGATTTCAGGGGCAAAATAATGTTTTCGGCAGACTGAGATATAGGTTTCGTTGCCACCGATTTGAATTTGTTCGCCATCATAGACTGGCACACCATCTTGAGTTCGCAACACCATGGTCGCCTTTTTCTTACAGTACTGACAGATGGTCTTGATTTCGTCAATCTTATCTGCTAAGAGCAAGAGGTATTTGGAACCTTCGAACAATTCATTACGAAAGTCATTCTTCAAACCAAAAGCCATGACAGGTATGTCTAACTCATCAACAACACGAGCTAGGTCGTAAACATGGTGACGCTTGAGAAACTGGGCCTCATCGACCAACACACAGTAAGGTTTTTCTGGTAAGTCTCGAATATAGCCAAAGATATCTGTCGTTTCCTCAATGGCAAGGGCAGGCCGTTTCATACCAATCCGACTGGATACATAGCCAACTCCGTCACGCGTATCCAGAGCCGAAGTCATAATCACAACTCCCTTTCCTTGCTCCTCGTAGTTATAGGCCACCTTGAGAATCTCAATCGTCTTACCAGAGTTCATGGTCCCATAACGATAATACAACTGTGCCATGCTTCTAATTCACGTCCATTTCTAAATTTTTGCTACATTCTAGTATATCATAATTTTCTGAAGCTTTAAACGGCAAAATGTGGTAAAATAGAAGAAATCAAAAACTAGTGGAGGAAGCTATTATGCCATTTGTACGCATCGATTTATTTGAAGGTCGCACGCTCGAGCAAAAGAAAGCTCTTGCTAAGGAAGTAACGGAAGCTGTTGTCCGTAATACTGGAGCCCCTCAATCAGCCGTTCATGTCATCATCAACGACATGCCAGAAGGAACTTACTTCCCACAAGGAGAAATGCGCACCAAATAAACTAGCTTAAGCAGAATTGCTTAGGCTTTTTCAATCTCCAAGTAGCATCCATTGAAGAAATAGCCTAAATTTGTTACAATTTGAAGAGATATTTGGATACCTATCCTAAGAAAAGAAATACAAAAGGAATTAGTATGATTACACGTGAATTTGATACCATCGCTGCTATCTCTACTCCACTAGGTGAAGGAGCCATTGGTATTGTCCGCCTGAGCGGAACAGATAGTTTTGCTATTGCCCAAAAGATTTTTAAAGGAAAAGACTTGAGCAAGGTTGCAAGCCATACCCTCAACTACGGTCACATTATTGACCCGCAGACAGGGAAGGTCATGGACGAAGTTATGGTTGGAGCTATGAAGTCTCCAAAGACCTTCACTCGTGAGGATATTATCGAGATTAACACTCACGGTGGGATTGCGGTGACCAATGAGATTCTCCAGCTAGCTATTCGTGAAGGAGCTCGGTTGGCAGAACCTGGTGAATTTACCAAACGCGCCTTTCTAAACGGTCGTGTCGACTTGACACAGGCTGAGGCAGTGATGGACATCATCCGTGCTAAGACAGATAAGGCCATGAATATTGCAGTCAAACAATTGGACGGTTCTCTTTCTGACCTCATTAATAATACTCGCCAAGAAATCCTCAATACACTTGCCCAAGTTGAGGTCAATATTGACTATCCTGAGTATGATGATGTTGAGGAAGCTACTACTGCTGTTGTCCGCGAGAAGACTATGGAGTTTGAACAATTGCTAACCAATCTCCTTAGAACAGCTCGTCGCGGTAAGATCCTTCGCGAAGGAATTTCAACTGCTATCATCGGACGTCCCAACGTTGGGAAATCGAGCCTCCTCAACAACCTCTTGCGTGAGGACAAGGCCATTGTAACTGATATCGCCGGTACCACCCGTGATGTCATCGAAGAATACGTCAACATCAATGGTGTTCCTCTCAAATTGATTGATACAGCTGGTATTCGAGAAACAGATGATATCGTGGAGCAGATTGGTGTTGAGCGTTCGAGAAAAGCCCTCAAGGAAGCTGACTTGGTACTACTAGTACTAAATGCCAGTGAACCACTGACCGCCCAAGATCGCCAACTCTTAGAAATCAGCCAAGATACCAACCGCATTATTCTACTTAATAAAACGGATCTTCCTGAAGCGATTGAAACTTCGGAACTACCTGAAGATGTCATCCGTATTTCAGTTCTTAAAAACCAAAACATTGATAAGATCGAAGAGCGTATTAACGACCTCTTCTTTGAAAATGCTGGTTTGGTCGAGCAAGATGCTACTTACTTGTCAAATGCCCGTCATATTTCCTTGATTGAGAAGGCTGTTGAAAGCTTGCAAGCAGTTAATGAAGGTCTTGAACTGGGGATGCCAGTTGATTTGTTGCAAGTTGACTTGACTCGTACTTGGGAAATCCTCGGTGAAATCACTGGAGATGCCGCACCTGATGAACTCATCACCCAACTCTTTAGCCAATTCTGTTTAGGAAAATAAACAAAATCCATGATCGTTCATTCGGTCATGGATTTTATTGTCTTTATTAGTAATCTGGTCTTAAGACACCTGTTACAGTTGCCTTGGTCGCTTCGTAGTCGCCGTCTACGACAACTTTGATAATGCGTTTGGCATCTTCTTCTGGTGCTGGAACTAGAGGTAGACGAGTTGGTCCAGCTTCAAATCCCATATAGTTCAGAACAGCCTTAACTGGAGCAGGGCTTGGATAAGAGAAGAGGGCATTGACCTTAGGAATGAACTTGCGCTGAATAGCTGCGGCTTTCTTCATATCGCTTTCTGCAATGGCTGTAAACATTTCATGCATTTCATCCCCATTTGTATGAGATGCAACAGAAATAACCCCGTCCGCACCAAGGTTCATGGCATGGAAAGCATCCCCATCCTCACCAGTATAAATCAAGAACTCTTCTGGCTTATGCTCAATCAAGTAAGCCATATTTGCCAAGCTGGTACATTCTTTGACACCGATAATATTTGGATGATCAGCCAAACGAAGCATGGTCTCAGGAGTTAATTCGACAACCACACGGCCTGGAATATTATAAATGATAATAGGCAAATCCGAGGCATCAGCAATAGCCTTAAAGTGCTGATACATCCCCTCTTGTGATGGTTTGTTGTAGTAAGGAACAATAGCGAGCCCAGCTGCAAAACCACCAAATTCTGCGACTTCTTTGACAAACTCGATCGAGTCACGCGTATCATTGGTACCTACACCCGCAATCAAAGGAACGCGTCCATTGACAATCTTTTGTACAGCCGCAAAGAGTTCCAACTCTTCATCGTGGGTCAAAGTTGGACTCTCAGCAGTCGTTCCAGCTAGAAGAATTCCATCTGTATGATGGGCCAATAAATGCTCGATCAAGGCTGGGATAGCATCAAAGTTAATGGAACCATCCTCATGGAAAGGGGTAATAAAGGCCGTGATGATTTTACACTCTTTTAAATCTTGATAAGACATGAGAAACACCTCTCTATTTCAAAGAAGGAGTTCATCTGAACTCCTAAACAATATGACTATTTTAATTCAAATTTCAACTCAGCTGTTGGACGAACCAATCCACGTTCGTGAAGCGTTTCTGCGATCTGAACTGAGTTCCAGGCAGCACCTTTGAGAAGGTTATCTGAAACAACCCACATGTGGATTCCTTTTTCAGCATCCAAGTCTTTACGGATACGACCAACAAAGGTATCACGTGAACCAACTGCATTGATGGCTTGAGGATAGATTTGATGCGCTACATCATCCTCAAGAACAGCACCTGGGAAGGCTGCGATAGCTGCTTTCACTTCTTCGATTGGAGCCACTTCTTTTGTTTCGATATAAACTGACTCAGAGTGAGCTGACAAGACTGGAATACGAACACAGGTTGCAGACACTGCAATGCTATCATCTTCCATGATTTTCTTCGTTTCCTTGGTCATCTTCATCTCTTCGTAAGTGTAATCATTGTCCGTGAAGACATCGATTTGTGGAAGAGCGTTAAAAGCGATAGGATAGTGTTTCTTATCACCACCTGAAGGCAAGATTTCCGCATGCAAATCACGTGGTTTCACACCATCGTTCAACACTTCACGAAGTTCACGTTGTGTCTCAAGAATAGCTCCCATACCAGCACCTGAAACGGCTTGGTAAGTTGAAACAATGATACGGTCCAAGCCCCATTTTTGACGAACAGGCTCAAGAGCCACCATCATTTGGATTGTTGAACAGTTAGGGCAAGCAATAATCCCGTTGTGGGCATCAAGTGCGTGAGCATTGACTTCCGGCACAACCAATGGTACATCTGGATTTTGACGGAAATAAGATGTGTTATCTACTACTACCGCTCCAGCTTGAACTGCGTATGGTGCATACTTAGCTGATGTCGAACCACCTGCTGAGAAGAGTGCAATATCAACACCCTCAAAAGCGGTCTCAGTCGTTTCTTCAATCGTAATATCTTGGTCTTTAAATTTCAAAGTCTTGCCTGCTGAACGTGCAGAAGCAAGGTAACGAATTTTATCGATTGGAAGTGTTGATTCTTCCAACATTTTTATCATCTGAGCTCCGACAGCACCTGTCGCGCCGACTACAGCAACTGTATATCCCATAAATAACCTCTTTCGGAATTTTCTAAAAATTTCTATAATAGAAGTATTATACTACTTTTTACAGAAATTGAAAAGTATTTTTAGACTATATTTTCTGAAAATAAAAATCCCCAGTCATTGACCAGGGACTAAGAGGCATCTTCATGTGATGAGCAGGTTCACACAACTCATCAAGGTCCGCTCCTGCGCTATGACCTCCTTATGCTCAATAGCAGTCCGAAGACTACCTATCGACTCATCGCATCTACTATTCTACTAGATAGAGTCACTTTTGTCAACAGACAAAACTCTTTGCTTCATTTATACAGGTAGATAAGAAAAACCTTGGTCTCCCAAGGTCACTTTGTTTCTATCATGCTAATTGCCGGGATTGAACCGGCGACCTCATCCTTACCATGGATGCGCTCTGCCAACTGAGCTAAATCAGCTTACCTAAAAAGTATACTATAGTTCTATGTTCTTGTCAAGCGCTCTCTTTTAATTTATGGAATGAAAAAAGCTAGATTTATCAAGAATCTAGCTTATAAACTTCTTATTTTGTTAGATCGATTCGCTGTCCCAATTTACCAATCAAAATCGCTCCCACTATAAGTGATGCAAACTCACCAATTCCAGTAGAGAACCATGTGAAAAAGAAGGGAGCTTCTGTCAAGATATGGAGTTCAGCTGCAATGGTGATCATTGAAATAGAGAAGAGGATTGAAAAGAAGAAATGATCTTTTCGAATCAATCCGTTAAAGAGGTAATCTTTGCTGTATTTTGCAAAGAGCCATACACCTAGACTAAGGAAAACTAGGGTAGAACCTCCACCGACAAAGACATCTATTAGGCCAAAACTACTAAATAAATTAGCAATCATACATCCAATTGTCACACCGATGATATATTTAGGGTTGTAAAAGGCCAAGAAATTCAACATTTCTGAAATACGGAACTGATACGCCCCAAAACTAAGAACATTGATTGGTGGCGTAATAGTCAAAACTACATAGATTGCAGCAACGATAGCGATGTCTGCCATGTCACGAACAGTTAATTTTTTCATGTTTTCTCCTTTAGCGGTTTCCCGCGTAAAATATGCTTGGTGAAAGAAGCTAAGCACCAAGGGTTGAGGTTATCAACCTTACCAGTATAGCACATTAGCTAGCATTATGCTATACTAAAATCATGAAAAAACGAATAAAAGCTTTCTTTGATAACGAGATTCTCTCCTACCTATTTTTTGGTGGTGCTACTACTCTGGTTTCTATTGTATCACGTTTGGTTATTTACCATATCAGCCACCAGGAAATCCTCGCAACTGCCCTCGCAAATATTATCGGGATTCTCTTTGCCTTTCTCACAAATGATACAATCGTCTTTAAACAAGAGAGAAGGAATTGGCCAACCCGCCTGGCTAAGTTTTTCTTAGCTCGTCTTTCTACTCTTGGTCTTGACGTTCTTTTAACTTATATCTTTGTTACAACTTTCCCTGATATTATTGGCCAGTTTGTCGAATTTAATATAGATAGGGTTAATACGATTGAAACTATTCTAGCACAAATCTTGATCATCATTTTAAACTATATTTTCAGCAAAATCTATATTTTTAAAGGGAACAACTGACCACTTTGAGCGTTCAAGTTGCTTTTTGTCACAATTTAGGATATAATAAATTAGAAAATTAGGAAAGGAATTTATGAAAATGTTAAAGGATCTTAAAGAATTCTTGCTTCGTGGTAATGTCGTTGACCTCGCTGTCGGTGTGATCATTGCCTCTGCATTTGGTGCTATCGTTACTTCATTTGTTAACGATATCATCACTCCACTTCTATTGAACCCAGCTTTGGAAGCTGCGAAAGTACAAAACATCGCTGAGCTTGCATGGAATGGTGTTACATATGGTAAATTCTTGAGTGCTATTATCAACTTTCTCGTTGTAGGTACTGTGCTTTTCTTCGTTATTAAAGCTATGGAAAAAGCGCAAAACCTTCGTATGAAAGAGGAAGTAGTTGAGGAAGCACCTGCTGCTCCAACTGAACTTGAAGTTCTTCAAGAAATCAAAGCTCTTCTTGAGAAAAAATAAAACAGATAAAGGATTTAGCTTTAAGCTAAATCCTTTTTTCTTTACTCTTTTGGTAACTTCCCAGCTTTTTCGAGCATTTTCTTAATTAAGTAAGGCATCTTCACATTTTCACGGCCTTTTTTCTCAATGAGTTTTTTGACAAATTCTGGCATCTGAAGGTCGTCTGTCTCCTCCATGATGTCCTTGGTAGTTGCCGAAGGAGCTAACTCATCAAAAGTTTCTTCTTCTGGGAGAAAAGCTTTAAATTCCTTGTTTTCATTGGCTCTTACAGTAGCAACTAAAGCGTCAATTAAACGGCTATCCGTATTGGGCATAGGTGGGCGATAATAAGTGACACCTAATTCTTGACACAACTCATAACATTCCACATCGTTATCAAACAAGACTTCGATGTGCTCACTGATAAAGCTAATCGGGACAAAAATATAATGCTCTGGATGTTGCTTTTGTTCTCGTAAATATTCTAAGACATCTGGCTTGATCCAAGGGATTCCAATATCGCTTTCGCTCTGCCAAGTATTGGTATATTGGTCTGTCATTAGTCCGAGTTGTTCAGCGATTAGCTTGCTATTATCGAAAATCTGATCGATATAAGGATCTCCATAATCCAAAGCAAAAATGGGTACACTGTGGGCTGAAAAGATGACTTTAAAGCTATCCTGTTTCACTTCTTCTTTTAAAATCTTAGCAATTTCATCTGCCCAATAGTTTAATAGCGCTTCTTCCTGATACCAGTCCTTAATGACCAAAAATTGAATTTGCTTGCTTTCTAAAAATTTCTCATAACCCATGACAGAGTAGAAAGAATAATGGGGCTCCAAAATCAAGCAAATACACTGCTCGATTCCGTCTGCTTCCATCTGACCAATCACATCTGGAATAAAGGGTTTGGAAAACTTATTAGCAAAATAAACACTATACTCATTCCCCAGTCTAGCTTCTACCAAGGCAACCTCTTGACGGGTAATTTTTTGCAGAGGCGTGCCACCAATTCGTACATAATTATCGTAGAGAGTTTGAATTTCGTGGTCTCGAGGTCTCACTCCACGTCGAATGTTTGTGAAAAAATCAGCCACACCTTCAAAAGTAATCTCTTCTGGCGAACCGAAAGTCATCATTAGAATTGATTTTTTCATAATCACTTCCTTGTGATATTTTTATCAAGTTCATTTTACCATTAATTCGTTGATAAGTAAACGCTAACATTGTATATTCCCCTAACTTCTGTCTTTTGTTTTTCTCTTCTTTCTATGATACAATGGAAAAAATGAATTCAAAAGGAGTTTTTATGACTTATCCGAACCTTTTAGATCGTTTCTTGACCTACGTTAAGGTCAATACGCGTTCTGATGAACACTCTACTACTACTCCAAGTACGCAAAGCCAGGTTGATTTTGCGACCAATGTTCTTATTCCTGAAATGAAACGTGTCGGTCTGCAAAACGTCTACTACCTTCCAAATGGTTTTGCGATTGGTACCTTACCAGCTAATGACCCAAGCTTGACACGCAAGATTGGCTTCATCTCCCACATGGATACAGCTGATTTTAATGCTGAAGGAGTTAATCCGCAAGTCATCGAAAATTACGATGGTGGAGCTATCGACTTGGGTGATTCTGGATTTAAACTCGATCCGACTGATTTCAAGAGCCTTGAGAAATATCCAGGCCAAACCCTCATCACAACCGATGGCACGACCTTGCTAGGTGCTGATGACAAGTCTGGGATTGCTGAAATTATGACTGCTATCGAATATCTGACTGCTCACCCTGAAATCAAACACTGTGAAATCCGAGTTGGTTTTGGACCAGATGAAGAAATTGGTGTTGGAGCTAACAAGTTTGATGCAGAAGACTTTGATGTTGATTTTGCCTATACTGTTGATGGTGGTCCGTTAGGAGAACTTCAATACGAGACTTTCTCAGCAGCTGCTGCTGAGCTTCATTTCCAAGGACGCAACGTTCACCCTGGTACCGCTAAAGGCCAGATGGTCAATGCCCTTCAGCTAGCAATTGATTTTCATAATCAACTTCCAGAGAATGACCGACCTGAACTGACAGATGGTTACCAAGGTTTCTATCATCTTATGGATGTGTCAGGTAGCGTTGAGGAGGCGCGTGCAAGCTATATCATTCGAGACTTTGAAAAAGATGCCTTTGAAGCTCGTAAGAAAGCCATGCAGGATATTGCTGACAAGATGAATCAAGAACTTGGTAGTAATCGTGTTACCTTAACTCTGACAGACCAGTACTACAATATGAAGGAAGTCATTGAGAAAGACATGACACCCGTTACCATTGCTAAAGCTGTTATGGAAGATTTAGGGATTACGCCTATTATTGAACCAATCCGTGGAGGGACAGACGGCTCTAAGATTTCCTTTATGGGAATCCCAACTCCTAATATCTTTGCAGGTGGTGAAAACATGCATGGACGCTTTGAATACGTCAGCCTTCAGACAATGGAGCGTGCAGTAGATACCATCATTGGCATTGTATCCTATAAAGACTAAAAAGACGAGGTAGCTCAGCTACTTCGCCTTTTTTTATTCATTTTATTGAGCACTTGGTTCAGACTCACTTTGCGCTTGTTTTTCTGTTGGTTGAGAAGCAGCTGTTTCGCTGTCTTTCTCAGACTTAGATTGGCTATCAGTTTCACTTGCTTTTGAACGGAGTTCCTGGTTCAAGCTAATAATCTCTTTAGCTAGAGTGAGGAGACCTTCTTTATCACTGCTTTTGGCTGCAAGTTGATCAAATAGGGTATCAACACGTTCAAAGTCAGCATCGGATCCCTTGTTATCCTCAAGATACTTGTGAAGAGAGAGCAAGATATTATAGAGTTTTTGGTAGATAATCACCGTTTGTGGATCTTGTTCTGCCTGTTTTTCTTCTCGTTGGATAGTTGCTGCAATACGATTCAAAAGATCATCAAGCTGTGTTTTAGCTTCGTCAAGGTCTGCATTTTCCTTTTCAGCAGCCGCTTTGATATTAGCTGCTTCTTCAGCTAGGGATTGTTTGACACCATCTTCCTTGACACGCGCTAGAAGTTGAACGACTTTGGATAGGAGAGCATCCACTTCTTCCTTCTTAACATGGCTAACCCGCTCTTCTGGCATAAAATCACCGTAGAGTTCTTTTAGGAATTCATAGATGGCTGTCTTAGCGGTTTGACTATCTACTTTTTCCGTATCTAGAATAGTCTTACCAGCTTTTGTAGAAACGGGTTCTTCTTTGAGAGCTTCTTCTACTTCTAGCTTAGTTTGGTAAATAGTTGGGAATAACTTGTTCAAGTCGGTAGCTTTGAGGAAAGATTGTGACTGGTAAAGTTTCCATGTCAACTTAGCAACACGGTTCCGAAGCTCTTCTCTCAAACGACCGTCAGATACATGTTCGTAGAAATACTTGATGTACTCTACTGTTGTAACCCCTGTCCGATCTCGGAAATCTTGCAAGGCCTGAAGTTTCGCTTCAATGGCAGCCAACTCTGTCTCATCCTGTGCTAGTTTTGCTTCCTGCAAATGTACCAAAAGATCTTTCTTAGACAAGCCATAAGTGTCCGTATCCAGTGTATTGATCTTATCTACAAGAGCTTGGTATTTCTTATCCAAAGGTGATGTTTCAACTGGAGACACACTTTGATCCACATGGATGTATTGTTTATCAAAGAGATCCAAGGATGCTAGGTATCCAGCAGTTGAGTTTGTTGCCAGTTTTTTCATATTTTCGGTGAACTGCCCCAAAGCAAGTTCAACACGTCTCTGCATGATAGGCTGGTCTTTGTAGAGACTTCTGCTATCTGCTAAAAGTTGATCCACTTTAGATAGAACAGTTTGTTCATCAAATGCTCCAGGTTGATAGGTCGATTGTAGGGCTGGAATCTTGTTTTTCAAAGCCACTTCATAGCCCTTAGTTTGGACCTTGATATAGTGATTGTGGTCTCCGTGAGGAATCACAAAACTACCACTTTCTACCTGTAAACTATAAGGAGACACCCCATCACGTAGGGCAGTTGTATAAAGTTCATTTAGGAAATCAAGTTCTGGATTCCCAGTTTGGAGAGGAATACGAACATGTTCTTTTCGAACAGCATAGGGATGGATATGGGTTGGATCATAAGCCTGATCCGGATTTCCAAAGACAAAGAATCCATTTGAAATACGAATCGCTTCGAGCGGAACCCCGTAGGTCTGTGAGATATACTTGATTTTTTCTTCATCGCTAGCATCTCTTGAGAAACTTTCCACAGTCTTTGCAAGTGGTTGAACGTGCTGAGACTGATGATTTTCTTTCAAGTGATCTTGGGCAGCTTTGATTTGGGCTGCAGTCAAGTCCTTCTTAAAGAAATAATGAGCATGATCTCCATGAGAAACTACAAACCCTTGCTCATCTTCACTAATAACACGGTCAGCTACAAAACCATGATCATGTTCTTCACCGTGGTGGTGTTCATGCTCCTCTCCATCATGGTCATGATCTTCATGGTTGGTATCCTGACTTCCATGGTCACCGTCTTGGTCATGATGATCTTGTTGAGCTGGATGCTCTGCTGGTTTGCTTGGATTTTTTAAAGGTGTTGGCTTCCCACTGTCGCTAGATAAAGGAATCATACGCGCAATCTTTTCTTCCAAGGCAGAAAGCTTTGTATATGGGATGAAATGATAGTGATTTCCGTGAGGAATCGCCACGCCACTTGGTGTTCTGCTTGAAATCTTAGTAGGGTCAAAAATCAAGCCATCTGATTCAGCATAACGTTGATTACTTGGAAGAGCATAGAGTTGCTGCAACAGACTCTGTAAGCTCTCTTCTGGATTGCTTGGTCTTTCAGCTTCTTGACTCAGGTTGCTAGTTTGACTAGTTGCGTTTGGACTCGGACGATAGTCAGTCACACTTGCTTGTTTTCTAGTTCCAGAGAGGTAGGCTTGGGCAGCTGCCAATTCGCTAGCAGACAAGTAACTCTTTGGAATATAGTGATAATGTCCACCATGAGGGACGATATAAGCATCGCCAGTATCCTCTATAATATCAGATGGATTAAAGATGTAGCCGTCATCGGTGGTATAGCGACCTTGAGATTGAGCAAGCGCCACTGCACTGTTAGAAGTTGGTGCATCATGAGTATGACCTTGTTTTTGGCGCTCAATTTCGTCCTTTGTACGAACATTATCAGCATGAGCCACATCTTTAAGGTAGACATAATACTTACCATCCACCTTGATAATGTAGCCACCTTTGATTTCGTTGACAATATCAGCGTCTTTCAGTTGATAATTGGCATCTTTCATCAACAGTTCTTCGCTGAAAATCGCGTCAAAAGGAACTTTACCATTGTAATAATGGAAGTGATCACCGTGCGAAGTCACATAACCTTGATCGGTAATTTTCACGACAATTTGTTCTGCCTGAATATCTTCCTTTTTGCTAATTTGGTCTGGTGTCTGGGTCTCTGTTTTTTGATAATCTTGCTTCCCATCAACATAAGACACACGGTTATTATCTTTGTTTCCTTCTACCTGGTGTTGGTTCAATGCATAGATGCAAAGGCTTAGGGAAAGGACAAGAGCCGATCCTGCTGCAAGGTATTTCTTCTTCATTTTTATCATCTCCTCATTTTAATTCTTCTGCAAGAACATTCATATTTTCTTCTAGATTTTCTAGGTAAGTTTTGTCATTTTCGGGGTCTGCTTCCAAAGGATTCAGTGTTTTCAGACTAACTCCTGTTGATTTGACCAAGGTTTCAGCGACTTTAGAAGAAGCATTGCTCTCAGTAAAGATGGTTTTAACCTTATAGGTCTTAACGAATTCCTGAATTTCTGTTAGTTGTCTCGGACTTGGCTCTTGTTCAGGGGAAATCCCTGCTATACCAAGTTGTTTCAAACCAAAGCGTTTAGCGAGATAAGAAAAGGCTGTGTGTTGTGTAACAAAGGTCTTTTGACTCGCTTTTTCAAAAATAGGCTGGTACTTCTTAGTCAATTCTTGGGCTTTAGCGATAAAGTTTTTAGCATTCTTTTGATACGTTTCCTTATTAGCACTATCAATCTCCGAAAGTTTGTCAGCGATAATCTGAGCTTCTTCACCTGCTTTTTCTGGATCTAGCCAAGTGTGAGGGTCGTAGAGTGTTTTTTCATCGATGCCGTCACCAGCTTCAACATCTTCCAAACCTGGTACACGCTCCAACGTCATTCCTTCAGAAGCTTCTAAAACCTTAACTTTTGAGTTTTTCAAGTTAGGATCTAGACTTCCGGCCCAAGATTCCAGCGTATGCGAGTGGTAGACAAAGACATCCGCATCATAGATGGCTGCAATATCATTTGCTGAAGGTTCAAAGGAGTGAATTCCGCTACTTGACTGAATCATTCGAACATCATTCAAGTCACCTGATACCTCTTTGACCATGGCATAGATTGGGTAAAAACTTGTTACAATCTTCATTCCTCTTGCTTCTTGTTTTTCTTTTTGGCTACATGCTCCTAAGACAAGAACCAACAGACCTGCCATTAATAATAGAAATGTTCTTTTTTTCATCATTACTCCTTAACTAGTATTTAACCATTTAATTAACTAGTAAATAGTTTATCTTTATTTACACCATATGTCAAGATATTTTACATATTTTCATGAAAAAAATGAGAACTAGAACTTACATTCTGTTCTCATTTTCGATTTTAACTTTTCTAGTTCTCCTATCCTGTTTTTAGGATCTAGAAAATGCTACTACCTTTACTTGCTCTCCTTTAATAAAGCCAACAACTTTTCAGCCTCAGCCATAATGGTATTGTTATCCTTAGCACCAAATAGCAGGTTATTTTTTAAGCCAGTGAGAGTTTCTTTTGCATTGGACTTGATAATGGGGTCTTGGATCTTTGCAAGGAGCTCTTCAGCCTCTCTCAACTTCGCTTCAACCTTTTCAGTCTCGACCTGAGGTTCTTCTGGTTCCTCTGGTGATTCTTCTTCCGGCTCCTCAGTTGGTTTTGGAGATTCTGGTTTCTCACTTTGAGGCTTCTCTTCGCGTGGCTTTTCTTCCTCAGCTTTGTCTGTCCGAGGTTTCTCCTCTGATGGTTTTTCCGTTTGATTGGTATCAGCTGGACCATTTTGGTTTCTTTGAACATGGTCACTTGCATTGCCCCAACCACTATCTGAATGCGGACGTTCGTTTGGATGTTCGACATAGTACTTGACAGTCGCAAAGAGATCCTCTAAAGTATACCCCTTAGGAGCCTCATAAAGTCCTTCGTCAAACCACTCAAATTTGATGTTATGGTAATGATCATAATGAGGAATGATTAAACTACCGTTTTTAACTTCCACGGTATGTTGGAGATTGTAAGGTATACGATCAAGTGGCACCTTCTTAGCTGCTTTCACGCGATTGTAGATAGCTTCTGCTCCTTTAGCCTCCGTATTTCCTGAATCCTGATGGTTATTCGAAGGAGGTGTCAAACCTTTCTCTTTAGCATAAGCCTGGGCTGTCGCTCTTTCGGCTTCAGACAAACTATCTTTTTTAATCCAATGGCTATGGGTCATATGTGGAGTTACATAGGCATCCCCCTCGTCACTGGTGATATCACGAGGATCAAAGATATAGCCATCTTCTGTTGTATACTTGCCTGCCAACTTGGCTACTTGAATCTCATCATCTGTGTAAGCTATTTGCGCATTTGGTTTTCCTAAACGTTCTGGATGACGAATCGGTGCTAAGAAAGCAAGAATATCATCCACTAACTTGACTTTATCACTTGAAGCATCATTGAGTCGTTCCAAGAGTTTATCCAAAGCCTCAAAATCAGCTTGGCGCCCTTTATTATCAAGTAAGTCCTGATGAATTCTTGCTAGTAAATCATAAGCCTTATTGTAAAATCCTCGATCACCAGATGGGAGATTGGTTTTCTTAGCTCCTAGCTTATGAGACAAACTTTCTTGCTTGTCTAGTTTACTATCAATGGCTGCAGTAGTTTCAGCTGATAATTCCTTGGCAGGAATATAACGAGATGTTCCATTCTCCTCAAATACATAACCATCATCTACTTTTCGAATCACCTGTTTAACTAATTTTTCATCAATTGGATTGCTTGGAGTTGGTTGAGGAGTTGGTGCAGGTTGCGGGCTTGGACTAGGTTCCGGAGTCGGTTGTGGACTTGGTTGTTCTGGTCTTGAATCCGGCACCCTATGGTCCGAACTGTACTGAAGAGGAATAATACGAGCGATTCGTTCTTCCAATTCAGACATCTGTGAATAAGGGATGAAATGGTAATGGTTCCCATGAGGCACAGCAACTCCTCTAGCTGTTCGACTTGTAATCTGTGCTGGGTCGAAGACAAGGCCATCAGATTCTACGTGTCGTTGGCTGAGCGGCAAGGCGTAAAGTTGTTTCAGAAGGCTATCAATATCCTCATCACTTTGACTTGCTTGGCTATCGTCGCTACTGTTGTTAGCTGTGTTCGTATAGCTGTTGCCTTGATTATTATAGGATGGAGTCCATCTATCTACATCGCTGCTAGCACTGTTGTTATTGGTACGGCGATAAGTAGGCGTGTTTGATTGGCCACTTCTACCAGATAGAAAGGCTTCTGCAGCAGCCAATTCGCTGGCTGATAACTCACTCTTAGGAATATAGTGGAAGTGATTGCCATGAGGAACGATATAGGCATCACCTGTATCTTCTATGATATCAGAGGCATTAAAGATATAACCATCATCTGTGGTGTAGCGTCCCTGTGAACGCGCCAAGGCTACCGCACCATCGTTTGCTGAAGTTCCTCCTTCACGATGCTGACTATGTTCTTGTTTTTGCCGATTGATTTCTTCTTTTGTACGGACATTATCCGCATGGGTTGCATCCTTAAGGTAAACATAGTATTTTCCATCTACCTTGATAACATAACCACCCTTGATTTCACTTATAATATCCTCGTCCTTGAGCTGGTAGTTTGGATCCTTCATCAGCAACTCTTCACTGATGATGGCATCATAAGGGACTTTGCCATTATAGTAATGATAGTGGTCGCCATGTGAAGTGACATAGCCCTGGTCTGTTATCTTGATGACGATTTGCTCCGCATTGATGCCTTCTTTCTTGCTAACCTCATCAGGAGTCAGATTCTCTGTTTTTTGCGCAGCCTGTTTTCCATCTATATAGGAAACACGATTATTTTCTTTGACTGTTCTGGCTTGATACAGTCCCAACTCGTAAGAACAGACACTTAAAATTAAAGCTGCCGCAGAACCAGCAAGGTATTTTTTATTAATTTTCATTGAAACTCACTTTCTTTTTTGATATTTCTATTTGCAATTCATTTCTAAATTGCAGAAACTCCTCTCTATTACTTAACTGGTTAATAGTTTACTCCTAAATTTTCAACTTGTCAAGAATTTTATGAACCAGTTAAGTATTTTTTGTTCTGACCACTACTATCTCAAGATTGGGGTTTATATAAGAAAGATTAGCTTGAAAATTCTTTAAAAAAATCCCTGCAACTGAGTTGCAAGGACTTTTCGATTAATCAAAATTAACGTATTCTTTTTGAAGTTCAAGAACTTCTTCCATTGTTGAGCATTCTGTAAGGGCACTGTTTGCGTACTCTTCCATCTTAGCTGTATCGAGTTTCTTCATCAAGCTACGTGTACGAAGTACTGATGTTGCTGACATAGAGAACTCATCCAAGCCCATTCCGACAAGAAGTGGAACAGCCTGTTGGTCACCAGCCATCTCACCACACATACCAGCCCATTTACCTTCAGCGTGAGCTGCTTTGATAACGTTGTTAATCAAACGAAGGATTGATGGGTTGTATGGTTGGTAAAGGTATGAAACTTGCTCGTTCATACGGTCTGCTGCCATTGTGTATTGGATCAAGTCGTTTGTACCAATTGAGAAGAAGTCAACTTCTTTAGCAAATTGGTCTGCAAGCATTGCTGCTGCTGGGATTTCGATCATGATACCAACTTGGATATTATCCGCAACTGCAACACCTTCAGCAAGAAGGTTTGCTTTTTCTTCGTCAAAGACTGCTTTCGCTGCACGGAATTCTTTCAAGAGCGCAACCATTGGGAACATGATACGCAATTGACCGTGAACAGACGCACGAAGAAGGGCACGGATTTGTGTGCGGAACATAGCATCTCCAGTCTCAGAAATAGAGATACGAAGGGCACGGAATCCAAGGAATGGGTTCATTTCGTGAGGCATATCGAAGTAAGGAAGCTCCTTATCTCCACCGATATCCATTGTACGAACGACAACAGGTTTACCGTTCATTCCTTCAAGTACAGCCTTGTAAGCTTCGTACTGCTCGTCTTCTGTTGGGAAGTCTTGAGAATCCATGTACAAGAACTCTGTACGGTAAAGACCAACAGCTTCAGCACCATTGTCATTGACACCTTCAACGTCTTTTGGAGTACCGATGTTGGCAGCCAATTCAAAGTGTTTGCCATCAGCAGTTACTGTTTTAGCATCTTTCAAGAGAGCCCATTCAGCTTTTTGTTTCGCATAAGCTTCACCAGCAGCCTTGAATTCTGCTGCTTGCTCATCAGTTGGGTTGATAATAACCTCACCTGTGATACCGTTAACGGCAAGAATGTCACCGTCTTTAACGATTTCAGTGATGTTGTTTGTACCCAATACTGCTGCAATTTCAAGTGTACGCGCCATGATAGCTGAGTGGCTTGTACGTCCACCAATGTTGGTTACAAAAGCTTTTACAAAGTTTTTGTCCAATTGAGCTGTATCTGAAGGAGTCAAGTCATGCGCAATCACGATTACTTCTTCATTGATAGAAGCTGGGTTTGGCAATTTTTTACCAAGGAGGTTTGCTAATACACGTTTTGTCACGTCGCGGATATCCGCAGCGCGTTCTTGCATGTATGGGTTGTCTTCCATGCCTTCAAAGATAGTGATAAACATGTCTGTTACTTCTTTCAGACCTGCTTCTGCATTCACTTTCTTCGCACGGATTGTTTCCTTGATTTGGCTGATCATTTCTGGGTCAGCAAGAACCATTAAGTGAGCGTCAAAAACTTGAGCTGCTTCTTCACCAAGCGTACCTACTGCTTTCTCGCGAATAACAGAAAGCTCGTCTTGTGATGCCTGTAGAGCGGCATCAAGGCGAGCTTCTTCTGCGTTTGTATCTTCGACTGTAATAGTCTCAAATGACAAATCCGGTTGAACGAGTAGATATGCTTTTGCAACTGCAACACCGTCAGATGCTGCGATTCCTTTAAGCATTTCTGTCATTTTCCTTATGCCAATCCTTCTTTTTCCATAGTTTCAGTGATAGCAGCGATTGCGTCGTCAGCATCTGCACCTTCAGCTGAAATTGTAACGTCAGCACCTTGGCCAACACCAAGACTCATAACACCCATGATAGATTTAAGGTTTACTGATTTACCTTTGTATTCAAGAGTGATATCTGAAGCAAATTTGCTAGCTGTTTGAACCAACAATGTTGCTGGACGTGCGTGAATACCTGTTTCTGCCACTACGTGGAAATCTTTAGAAGCCATAGTTTGACTCTCCTTTAGTTATTTCTTTTTTGGATTATATGTGATAACCCTTACAAGACTGTATTATATCACCTTCTAGATTATTTTTCAAGTGTTTTATGGACTTTCTTCTATTTCCTTTCAGATAACTTGCTGAAAATCTTCTATTTATCTTACCAATATACAGTATATAGTTTTTTTGTTTTGATAAACTTTGATAGTTCAATGAAAATCCAATTTTACACTCTGACAAAACACTATATCTTGTGCTTTGTTTTTAAAACTGTAACTTTTTAGCACAAGATTTAGTTTAAAAAGTTTGACAAAGTTTTTTTTTCTGATATACTAAGAAAGTAATCTATTTTGAAAGAGGAGTTACGAAAATGGTAACCGTTTATTCTAAAAACAACTGTGTCCAATGTAAGATGACCAAGCGTTTCTTGGACAGCAACAATGTCGCTTATCGTGAGATCAATCTCGACGAGCAACCAGAGTACATCGATCAAGTTAAAGAGCTCGGTTTCAGCGCTGCTCCTGTTATCCAAACACCAACTGAAGTCTTTTCAGGCTTCCAACCAGGAAAACTGAAACAATTAGCATAATCTTAGTACATCATCCAGAAGAGATTGCTTCTAGGGCTAACTTAGAGGCCTTTCTTTTGTAATTAGATAAAGGAAATTTTATGGGATTAAAACATCTTGAGGACGTAACTTACTTCCGTCTCAATAACGAAATCAACCGTCCTGTCAATGGACAAATCATGCTTCATAAAGATAAGGAAGCCTTGGATGCCTTCTTTAAAGAAAATGTAGTTCCAAATACCATGGTTTTTGATTCAATTACTGATAAAATCAACTACCTCATTGAACACAACTACATCGAAACTGCATTTCTCAAGAAATACCGTCCAGAGTTTTTGGAAGAATTGCATCAATTTATCAAAGACCAAAACTTCCAATTCAAATCATTCATGGCTGCCTATAAGTTTTACAACCAGTATGCCTTGAAGACTAATGACGGTGAATATTACCTTGAAAGTATGGAAGACCGCGTCTTCTTTAATGCACTTTATTTTGCTGACGGGGACGAAGCAATTGCGACTGATATTGCCAATGAAATCATCCACCAACGCTACCAACCTGCTACTCCTTCCTTTTTGAACGCAGGTCGTGCTCGTCGTGGGGAGTTGGTATCTTGTTTCTTGATTCAAGTAACTGATGACATGAACTCTATCGGACGTTCTATCAACTCAGCTCTTCAACTTTCACGTATCGGTGGTGGTGTAGGTATTACTCTAAGCAACCTTCGTGAAGCTGGCGCACCTATCAAAGGTTATGAAGGAGCAGCTTCTGGTGTCGTTCCAGTTATGAAACTCTTCGAAGACAGTTTCTCCTACTCTAACCAATTGGGTCAGCGTCAAGGTGCTGGGGTTGTCTACCTCAATGTCTTTCACCCAGATATCATCGCCTTCCTTTCAACTAAGAAAGAAAATGCCGATGAAAAGGTTCGTGTTAAGACCCTCTCACTTGGAGTTGTGGTGCCCGATAAATTCTACGAATTAGCTCGTAAAAATGAAGAAATGTATCTCTTTAGCCCTTACTCTGTAGAGCTTGAGTACGGTGTGCCATTCAACTACATCGACATCACTGAAAAATATGATGAATTAGTCGCAAATCCAAATATCCGCAAGACAAAAATCAAGGCGCGTGATTTGGAAACTGAAATCTCTAAATTGCAACAAGAGTCTGGCTATCCTTATGTAGTCAACATCGATACGGCTAACCGTGCGAATCCTGTTGATGGAAAAATTATCATGAGTAACTTGTGTTCTGAGATCCTTCAAGTCCAAGAACCAAGCTTGATCAACGATGCTCAAGAATTCCTTCAAATGGGAACGGATGTTTCATGTAACCTTGGTTCAACTAACGTGGTTAACATGATGACCTCACCTGACTTTGGTCGTTCTATCCGTGCTATGGTTCGTGCTCTTACTTTCGTTACAGATAGTTCGCACATCGTAGCTGTTCCTACTATCGACCACGGAAACAGTTTAGCTCACACCTTTGGTCTTGGTGCCATGGGGCTTCATAGCTACCTTGCCCAACAACTGATTGAGTACGGATCACATGAGTCAATTGAATTTACAAGCATCTACTTTATGCTTATGAACTACTGGACCTTGGTAGAATCTAATAACATCGCGCGTGAACGTGGTATCACCTTCCACAACTTTGAAAAATCAGACTATGCTAACGGAAGCTACTTCGACAAGTACGTGACAGGCGAATTTGTTCCAAAATCAGACCGTGTTAAAGAACTCTTCAAAGATGTCTTTATTCCAAGTGCTGCTGATTGGGCTGAACTTCGCGAAAAGGTTCAAGCAGATGGTCTTTATCACCAAAACCGCCTTGCTGTAGCTCCAAATGGTTCTATCAGTTACATCAACGATGTTTCTGCATCTATCCACCCGATTACGCAACGCATTGAAGAACGCCAAGAGAAGAAAATCGGTAAAATCTACTATCCAGCTGCAGGTTTGTCTACAGATACCATTCCTTACTACACTTCTGCTTATGACATGGATATGCGTAAGGTGATTGATGTTTACGCTGCCGCAACTGAACACGTGGATCAAGGACTTTCACTCACTCTCTTCATGCGTAGCGACATTCCAAAAGGTCTTTACGAATGGAAGAAAGAAAACAAACAAACGACACGTGACCTATCTATCCTTCGTAACTATGCCTTTAACAAGGGTATCAAGTCTATCTACTACGTCCGTACCTTTACAGACGATGGTGGAGAAGTCGGTGCTAACCAATGTGAAAGCTGTGTGATTTAATTTTTATCTGAGGCAGCCACGTTTTCTCAGACTACTGATTAAGTTAACCGCCAGACAAAACTTGATAAGTATCTTAAATACTATGAAAAACTAAAAAGTCGGGCTTCCGACTTTTTGTGCGATACTCTTCTCAGACTATGATAAAATAGAGAGGATTCGACAATCGCATTATTACATACAGAAAGAGATTTCAAATGGAAACTTACTACAAAGCCATTAACTGGAATGCCATCGAAGATGTCATCGACAAATCAACTTGGGAAAAGCTGACGGAGCAATTCTGGCTCGATACGCGTATCCCCTTGTCAAATGACCTAGACGACTGGAGAAAACTATCAAACAAAGAAAAAGACTTGGTTGGAAAAGTCTTTGGTGGTTTGACCCTTTTGGATACCATGCAATCTGAAACAGGAGTTCAGGCGCTTCGCTCAGACATCCGTACACCGCATGAGGAAGCTGTTTTCAACAACATCCAGTTTATGGAATCTGTCCACGCAAAATCTTACTCCTCTATCTTTTCGACCTTGAATACCAAGGCCGAAATCGAAGAAATCTTTGAATGGACCAACACTAACCCCTATCTACAAAGAAAAGCGGAAATTATCAATGAAATCTATCTCAATGGTAGCCCACTAGAAAAGAAAGTTGCCAGCGTTTTCCTTGAAACCTTCCTCTTCTACTCTGGTTTCTTTACACCGCTTTACTATCTCGGTAACAACAAACTGGCTAACGTTGCGGAAATCATCAAACTGATCATTCGTGATGAGTCTGTCCATGGAACTTATATTGGTTACAAATTCCAACTTGGTTTCAATGAATTACCTGAAGAAGAGCAAGAAAAGCTCAAAGAGTGGATGTACGACCTGCTCTATACCCTCTATGAGAACGAAGAAGGTTATACAGAAAGTCTCTATGACGGTGTTGGTTGGACCGAAGAAGTTAAAACCTTCCTTCGTTACAATGCCAATAAGGCTCTTATGAACCTAGGACAAGATCCACTCTTCCCAGATTCAGCTGATGATGTCAACCCAATCGTTATGAACGGTATTTCAACAGGAACTTCTAACCACGACTTCTTCTCTCAAGTCGGAAATGGTTACCTCCTTGGTGAAGTTGAAGCCATGCAAGACGAGGACTACAACTACGGTTTAGACTAATTTGGCCGATCATTCAAAATATCATGGTTTGTTTAAAACAACCATGATATTTTTGTTTTTTGTTTTATTTTGTTTTTTTCTATTTGATTAATTGAGCGTTTTATGGTAAGATAATAATAGTAGAAATCGAGGTGATAAGGATGCTAAAGCAAGAAAAACTAGATAGTATTCTAGAAGCAGTAAACACAAAAGGCACTATTACTGTAAAAGAGATTATGGAGAGTCTTGATGTGTCAGATATGACAGCTCGCCGCTATTTACAAGAACTAGCAGACAAGGATTTGCTGGTCCGTGTGCATGGTGGCGCTGAAAAACTTCGTACAGGTTCTCTCTTAAACAACGAACGCTCAAACGTTGAAAAACAAGGCTTGCAGATTGCTGAAAAACAAGAAATTAGCCGTTTTGCAGGTCATTTGATTGAGGAAGGGGAAACTATTTTTATCGGGCCAGGAACAACCTTAGAATGTTTTGCTCGTGAACTCCCAATTGATAATATTCGTGTTGTAACAAACAGTCTTCCAGTTTTTCTCATCCTAAACGAACGAAAACTAACAGATTTGATTTTGATTGGTGGAAACTATCGCTCCATCACTGGTGCTTTTGTAGGGACACTTACCTTACAGGATTTGACCAACCTTCAGTTTTCTAAAGCTTTTGTAAGTTGTAATGGTATTAAGGATAAGGCAATTGCTACTTTCAGCGAGGAAGAGGGCGAGGTACAACGAATCGCCTTGAACAATGCCAATAAAAAATACTTACTGGCAGACCACAGCAAGTTTAATAAGTTTGATTTTTACACTTTCTACAATATCTCAGAGATTGATACCATCGTTTCAGATTCCAAACTGAGTCAGGAGACATTTGAAGAGCTGTCGAAACAAACAACCATTCTTTTATCAAAACCATAAAAATTCCCCTGCCTTTGTAGCGGGGAATTTTTGTTCAATTTTAATCAATAAGTTGGGTCTCAGCTAGTTTCTTGTACCAGTGAGCTGATTTCTTTGGATAACGCTCCTGGGTTTCAAAATCAACATAGAAGAGGCCATAACGCTTTTCATAGCCATTTGACCAAGAAAAGACATCCATCAGCGACCAGATAAAGTATCCTTTGACATTGGCTCCATCAGAGATTGCAGATGCAATCACTTCCATATGTTTCTTAACATAATCAATCCGCCCATCATCGTAGACTGTCCCATCCACAAACTCATCTTTGTATCCGAGACCATTCTCAGTGATGTAGATTTTTTTGTAATTAGGATAATCTTTCTTCACGCGCATGATTTGGTCATACAAACCTTGAGGGTAGATAATCCAATCCCAATCGGTACGTGGGACATAATCAGGAGCTACACGACGACCAACTCCCTTAATCTGATACTTAGAGCTTCCTTTTTCACCTTTTCCATTGTGGATGATTTCCGTCTCTCCATCAAAGGCTTGCATCCAATCACTCATATAGTAGTTAATTCCTAGGAAGTCGTTCAAGTCTTTTGCAGCTTCTAGGACTGCGAAGTCTTCTTCACGCAAATCTAAGCTTCCACCATTGACTGCTAAGATATGGTTGACACCTTCCATGGTTTCTTCGGAATATCGTCCTAGATAAGTTGCATCCAAAATAAATTTATTGTGAATGATATCTTCTAACTCAGCCGCTCGAACATCTGCTGGATTATCTGGATCCAGAGGATACTTAGTAGGCAGGGCATGAACCACACCAATTTCACCTTTATAACCTTTACCTTTATATAGCTTGACTGCACGCGCATGCGACACCATCATATTGTGATGAGATTGGAATACTTTAGCAAGGTCGTACTGAATACCTGGAGGGAATTTCCCAACCAAGTATTGACCATCACCAATTGGCCCAATTTCATTAAAGGTTGTCCAATAGTTTACTTCTGGGAATTCTTCAAAACAGAAAGCCGCGTAGTCTACAAAGTGTTCAATGTTTTCACGGTTTAAGAAGTCTCCATTTGAATGTAGAGCTTCTGGCGTATCAAAGTGATGAAGAGTTACAAAGGGCTCAACATGCCGTTTGTGACATTCTGCAAATAGATTATGATAGAACTCAACCCCCTTGTCATTAACCTTCCCATAACCAGTTGGAAAGATACGTGACCAAGCGATTGAAATACGGATACCATTAACACCATACTCTTCTGCAAGTTTGAGGTCAACTGGGTATTTGTGATAGAAATCACTGGCTGGTTCAGCAGTGTACCAGTAGTTATCTTCAAGATATTTATCCCACGCTACTGGTCCTTTACCATCAGTATGTGTAGCACCTTCTGCTTGATAGGCAGCTGTTGCGCCACCGAAAATAAAGTCTTTTGGTAATGTTTTTGACATGTATTTCACCTTTCAAGAAATATAAATGAGATGGGGGTATAGTTGGGAGGAGTTCCTCCATCTCACTTCTTCGCTATTTACATTTTACTCTTCGAACTGCGCTTGAACAAAGGCAAGAGCGCCTTTTCCATCACGAGTCAGTTTAATGTATTGGCCACCTTCTGTCTTGGCAAGTTTGATACCAAGTTTGTCGGTTTCGGCCTTCATGTCTTCAAAGTTTGAAGCAACTTGAGGAGCAAGGATAACCAGATCAAACTCAGGCAACATTTCACGGTGAGCACCATAGCCACCAGCTGCTGCTTTAACAGGAACTTTGTACTCTGCAGCTGCCTTGTTTAGAGCATTTGCAAGGAGACCACTTGTACCTCCTCCTGCACAGAGAACGAGAACATTTGTTTCTTCTGTGATTGTGTTTTGCGCTGCTTCTACACCAGCTTTTTCAAGAATAGCATCTGCTTTGGCAGTATTGAAGTTTGCAGCTACTTTTTCTTTCAATTCATCATTGGCTTTACCAGAACGTTCTTCTTCAAGGATTTGTTCATCATAAACCTTGAGGAATGGATAGTAGATGGCTACGTCAACAAGAATTAACAAAGCAGCAAGTACAAATGACAAGAATTGGAAGTTTGTACCGAGAACAATACCGAGCGGACCTGGTGTTGTCCAAGGAAGGTTGGCAGTAAATGAGTTCATGCCAAGCGTCTCAATGAAGAATTTAAAAATCCATACGTTGGCAATTGGCGCAAAGATGAATGGAATAAAGAAGATTGGGTTCAAGACAAGCGGTGCACCAAACAAGATTGGTTCATTTACACCAAAGAAAGTTGGAACTACTGAAGCACGTCCGATTGCACGGTTACGTTTCGATTTGGATAACCACATGAACATGAATGGAACAACCAGTGTCGCACCAGTACCACCCATGGTAACGATAAACATTTGTGTACCAGAAGTAAGAATCTTGTCAGCGTGCATACCTTGTTGGAGAAGGTTCAAGTTGACTTCGGCATTTGCATAGGTAATAGCTGCGATTGCTGGTTCAACGATAGATGGACCATGGATGCCAACAAACCAGAAGAAGGCAAAGGCACCAAAGATAATGGTAATACCTAGATAACCATCAGCAGCAGAGAATAATGGTGCAAAGAATTTACCGATTGATTCAGCTACGCTTGCACCAACAAAATGACGAGCTAGTAAATCGAGAGCATAAAGAGAAACCACTGATAGAGTGAATGGAATCACATCTTTAAAGACTTGTGAGATATTTGGTGGAACTTCGTCAGGCATGCGAATAGTGACGTTGTTCTTAACACAGACCTTATAGATAGCTACAGTAACAAAGGCAGCAAGGAAGGCCGAAAGCAAACCTTTTGTCCCCAAGAATCCAGTAGCTAGTCCATTTTCGATAGGATCAGCTGCTAACATTAACAAACCAACAATCGCAGCCAAAAGTGTCGACATATAGTTGATTTGGTTGGTTTTCTCCATGCTACGGTTTACTGAGTCGGTCAATGACTTAGCTGTTGTACCAGCTACCAAGAGAGCTAGAATCCCCATTGAATAGCTATAAGGTTTCATGAGGAGATTGACAACATCGTCAGACCATTTAAAGCCCCATGAGTTTGGTACAAAAGCAATCAAGATAAAGATACTTGAGAAGAGAATAACTGGCATTCCAGCAATGAAACCATCTCGAATGGCACGAAGGTAGATATTACGAGACAGTTTTTCAAAGAAAGGCTTTCCTTTCTCGATAAAAGCAATTAATTTATTCATTACTTAACTCCTCTCTTGTAGAGTTCGATTAAATGGTGCATCAAATCTTTTAACAAGATAGTTGTCATCAAGTGATCCTGACCGTGCATCATGGTTACACTATAGGCTAAGTCCTCACCTGAAGCTTCCTTAGTTAATAGACTTGTTTGCGCGTGATGAGCCTCAGCGATGCAACCACCAGCTTCCTCTACGAGAGTATCAGCTTTCGCAAAATCGCCAGCTTCAGCAGCCTTCAAGGCTTCCAATAGTTTTGAACGAGCATCGCCAGCATAGGCTACGATTTCAAAACCTAACAATGTTACTTCTTCTCTATTCATGATAGAATTCTCCTTATGTATTTTTAATTAAATTTTTATGACAATAAACGTTGGATATGTAGAACTAGATAAACTCGTTCACTTTTATACAAATCAAGACCCGTATGTTGCGTAATCACATCATAGATCTTGGAACCAATCTCGAACGCTTTTGGATAGGATTGTTTAATATGATCTTCCATATCCAGAAGTGATTGGTTATCATCTCTAGATCTGTCTAAATAATCCAAGAAATAATTCAAATGAATCATAAAACGATCATAGAAATGATTATTCTCTTTGGTTCGTTGAATTGCATAACCCTTTAGCACTTCTTCGACATTCCTGAGAATTTCTTTCCTCTTATCAATCGACTCAACCACTTGAACTTCATTCTCCCCTTCGGCATTGATGAAATGATAAGCGATCCGAATAATTTCATCCTCAGGGAAATGATCTGTCAACTTCTGACGATAGATTTCAAAGGCTTCCTTTGCGATTTGAAAAGCGAAAGGATACTTAGTGGAAATATCTGGCAGATTACTATCCTTGTACCTTCCTTGTGCTAGAGCTTGGTAAGAGCAGTAAATATGATCTGTCAAGGTTACGTAGAGATACTCTTGAATCGGATAATGATATTTCTTTGATAGCTTATCAATGATTTCATAAGTCACTGTGATAAAATCAAGCGGAACATCTTTGAGGAGAGCCATAAAGTTTTCTCTTGACTCTTCGGTCTTCATCCGAAAGATTTTCTCAACCTGATTTTCAGCAATCAAATCCCCCTTCTTCTTTCCGAATGCAATCCCCTTACCAATTACAATCACCTCTTCTCCTTTGTCATTTCTGACAAGTGAAACATTGTGATTCATTGGATTTAGAATTCGATACATGTCAACCTCCTTTTATATCTTAAAGGTATATGAGTACAAAAAATGACCACAAATGAACTAGAAAATCCTTTGATTTCTAATTCACCTGTGATCATGCCTAATATTACTTAGTAACACTCACCTTGTATTAACTTGTGATTTAAGTATAGCACAAGTCAGTTTTTTTGTAAACCTTTACATTCAACTTTTTTTAAAATTTTTATTTAGATCAATGTTCCTAAGATTAGGGGGGAAACTTATACACGTTCTTTCCATGAAGTCGCTGTTGTTTGAAGAACCTTGTTGAGTTCGTCAATGTTCTCAAATCCAGTTGTACGCAACCACTCACGAGCTGCTGCTTCACCGTCTTTGATGTAGGCTTCAACTGATCCAGCCCAAGTTGCACGGCCACAAAGAACTCCGTTGAAGTTTGCACCTGATTCGTGGGCAAAGACAAGCGTTTCTTGGAAGAGTTTAGCTGATACACCCGCACTCAAGTAGATGTATGGAAGATTTGTTGCTTCGTCTTGCGCTTTGAAGAAAGCTGCCGCTTCTTCACGAGTATGCACGATTTCACCATCGCCAAAGCCTTCAACGTATTTGACGTTGACTGGAACTTCTACTTTCAAGACATCGATGTTGAAGCGTGGGTCTGAGAAGACCTTCATGGCACCGATAACCTTGTGTGGTTTCACTTTGGCGTATTCTGCAGAACCTGCGTCAGCGATTTTTTCATCGTAAGCCAAGATTTCAAGGAAGAATGGAATGTCTTCTGCCACACACTCTGAACCGATGCGTTCGATGTAGGCTTGTTTTTCTTGGTTGAGTTCGTCAGCGCTGTCTACGTCATAGTAAAGCAAGAATTTGACAGCATCAGCGCCTTGTTCTTTGATGCGTTTGGCAGACCAAACATCCAAACAGTCAGGCAAGCGTTTAGTGCTAGTTGTGTCATAACCTGTTTTCTCATAAGCAAGGAGAAGACCAGCATTTGGATCAAGCGCTTTTGTAGCTGGAAGTCCATACTCTGGGTCTAGAAGCATAGAGGATGCGTATTTTGTCAATTCATCTGCTACCAAGACTTTGAGTTCTTCCATTTGAGCCACAGTTGGTTCCTCTGTTTGGTATTGAGCCATGAGACGTTTCAAAGCGCCACGTTGGTCAAAGGCAAGAGCTGAGATAATGCCGTTTTCATCTGAGAGTTTTTTCAAGCAAGCGCGTTTATTTTCTGTTAAAGCCATTTTATACCTCTTTTACTATTAATTGATCATATAGAGCTTGATAGTTAGCCATATTGACATGACCTGTCATCTTTTCTTGAGCATTGAGCATACCAAGGACATTGGCCTTGATGAGGAGTTCTTGATCAGATTCCTTATGAAGAAGTCCTGATGAAATACCTGCCACAGTAGAATCTCCAGATCCGACAGGGTTCACTACCTGAATTCTTGGAATATCTACTTTATAGAAAGTGTCCCCATGTTTTGCAAAAGCACCATTTGCACCAAGTGAAACAATTATCCACTCAATCCCTGCAAATAAAGGCTCTTGAAGAACTTCTTTTAATTCATCCAAATCCTCAGAAACTTCTTTCCCAAGAAGCTGAGACAATTCCTCATTATTTGGTTTGATGACTGTTGGTTTATGTGATGATTCAAGAACAGCCTGAAGAGCTGCACCTGAGCAGTCCAAAACTACAGGTTTACCAGCTTGATTAGCAAGTTCTACTAAGCTCGCATAGTAATCAACTGGAAGCCCGGCTGGCAGACTACCAGAGATAGCAACTACTTCCACAGTGTCAAGGAGATGCTCGAAATGAACCAAGAAATCTTGCCCTTCTTGTTCAAGAACTTCGGGACCTTTTTCAAGGATTTCTGTTTGATTGTCTCCGTGTAGAATAGCGATACAGTTACGAGTCTCTCCTTGAATGGAGAAGAAACATTTCGTTACTTTATCATCGATATGCTCTACTAAAAACTCACCAAGTTTACCACCGACCAAACCAGTAGCAGCAACAGAATCACCAAATTCTGAAAGAACTCGTGTAACATTGAGACCTTTACCACCAGCTGTCTTGGTCACGTCCACCACACGGTTGACAGTGTCAATTTTCAATTCATCCAAAGGATAAGAAATATCAATGGATGGATTCATCGTGACTGTTAAAATCATGCGTCACCTCTTAGTCGTGGTATTCACCGCGATCCCATTTTTCAAGGAATTCTGTAAAGAAGTTTGCATCTGCTTGATGAGCATTGTGAGTTTCAACGTGCTCAATTTTCGCAATCAATTTTTTGTTTTCTTCTGATGGTTTGTATTCAGCATTGATGAAAGCTTCAATGATATCGCACATAAGCAATTCACCAGTGATTTTACCACCAAAACCGATGACGTTGGCATTCAATTGTTCTTTTGCATAAAGAGCTGTTGTCATATCACGAACCAAGGCAGAACGAACTCCTGGAACTTTATTTACAGCGTTGTTGATCCCAACACCAGTACCACAGATACATACTCCAAGATCAGCTTGACCGCTTGTAACGGCTTCACCAACTTTTTTACCAAAGATTGGGTAGTGAGTACGTGTGTGGTCATAGGTACCAAAGTCGATGACTTCATATCCTTTTGATTTCAAAAATTCTGAAACCGCCATTTTTTCATCTGTTACGATGTGGTCACATCCAATTGCAATTCTCATTTTTATCTTACCTTTCTTACTGTAATCTAATTAGCACATTTTGTTCAACATATCAACACGAATTTGGTGACGTCCACCGTCGTATTTACCGTTAACAAAACCTTTAGCAATATTTTTAGCCAATTCATCACCAACAAGTTGTGCACCCATAGTGATCATACGTGAGTTGTTGTGACCACGAGTCATATAAGCTGAACGTTCGTCAGATACTTCTGCAGCAACCATTCCTTTGATTTTTGTTGCAACCATGAAAGGACCAGCACCATAAGCATCAATCACGATACCAAGGTTTTGTTCTTCTTTGTTTACTTCTGCAGCAACAGCAAGAGTCACATCAACAAAGTCTTGACCTTCAGCTGTAACATCCACAACGTGGAAGTTTTCTTTTTCCAAGAAGTCTTTCACAACTTCTTTCAATCTCAAACCTGCAGCATCTGCACCGATAACAATAGACATATTGTATACTCCTTTTTATTATTCTAGGCTAGTAAAGACTTTTATAGTTAGCAGTTTACCTACAAAAGACTTTCTAGCAGTTTATTGACAAATTTGATTGAATAAGCTGTTCGATAGCTTATCCAAGTCTAGGAAATCAAGTTCCTAGAAACAAACTTTCTCCTCGAAAGAGAATATAACAAGTGATTATTTGTTTGTTACAAACATCATTTGTTGCTTACAAACATAATATACTCCTATTTATAGAAAAAGTCAACAGTAAATGTTTGTTTTTGTGGTTTTTTATCTAAAATATTTCAATATCAAAGCCAATCTGATCTACTTGATCAGGTTCTAGGAGACGAACATTCTTCTTATCTTCTAGATGATTTCCTTCTTCAAGAGATGTTGACAAGCCAGACCATGGTTCAAAAGCAATGAATGGTCCCTTATTCAAAGTTGACCAAATGATGAGATTTGAAAACTCTTGGAAGTGTACTTTTAATCCCTTCTCATGCTTCCGAGAACGAAGGGAAATTGTTCTGGATTGCAACTCATCCAAAGTCACTGCATCAACACTAAACAGATCGTAACTGAGATCCACTTCCTTTTGCGAATCCAACCATGGACTTCTATCTTGAAAGTCTAACATGCCAGTTTCTGGGAAAGGTCGTGGAACAGAGCAAGTCTCTTCTTTCTCAAACTCTAAATAGTAATCTTCATAAGTTTCGCCATCTAGTAGAGGGCAATTAAAGCCTGGATGTCCTCCTATAAAGAATGGCATTACTTTATTAGTTTCTCTATTGAAAACTTTGTATTGAGTACGGACAGTCTTGCCATTCACTAGATAAGTGATTTCAAGGCGGAAATGATAAGGATAGTTCTGATAAGTATTCTCATCATCTTCGATAGCAAAAGTAACACTGTTTTCTGTCTGTTCAACTAAGTCAAATTCTTTTTTACGGACCAAACCGTGACGAGGAATGTTTCCTTTCGTCTCCGTTCCATCTGCATGACTGTAGAAGGCTGTATCTTCTCTTAAAGAGCCACAGATTGGAAAAAGTACTGGAGCTTGTCCACTCCAGTAAGTGGCATCTCCTTGCCACAAGTATTCAATGCCTTCTCGATCCTTGATCGACGACAAGGCGCCACCTAAGGTTTTAAACTGGACCGTTAACTGGTCTGATTTGATTTCAATTACCATAATATTCTCCAACTATTTTTAGATCTTTATATAAAAAACTAGGTTGCCACTCCCAATGTAGGAAATTAACAACCTAGTTTTCACAATTTACATTTTATAGGAGCGAATTATTTAGCATTTGCTGCGTATTCTTCGTTACGTTTGATCATTTGTTTTCTATACCAAGCAAAGATACCTACATAGAATACAAGGAAGACTGCTGCACCAAGGATTGCTTTGATATCACCTGTTGTAGCATTACCGATTGCCCAACCAAATAGTTTTTCAATTGGTCCTTCAAGAGTTGAGTGAGTGATCAATTGAGTTTGGCTCACACCTTCTGGGAAGGCACCTACACCTTTAGCAAGTTCAGTTGCAAATGGAGCGATAAGAGTACCAGAAAGAAGGAAGAGAGGCAACAAGAGTGTTCCGAAGATAATCATACGGAGCAATTTACCACGTGTAACAACCAAGAGAGCTGGAGTCACACCCATAGCGATGATACCTGCAAGTGGCAAGATACCATTACCGACGTTTGAAAGAAGCACAGCTTCTACTAGCATGATTGGAGCAAGTACGTTAGCACAAGCCCAGATTTCAGCGCGACCAGCGATGAAAGGCCAGTCAAGACCGATGTTGAATTTACGTCCTTGAAGACGTTTAGTAGCAACGTTTGTAATACCTTGTGAAAGTGGTTCTACGGCTGCGATGAACCAAGATCCGATAAGTGAGAAGAGTTCCAAAGCTACACCGGCAGTCAAACCAAGGCTCAACCAACCTTTAATAACAAGTTCCCATTTATCAGCTCCTTCTACTCCAGCAACTGGGTGTGGAGTCCCCATCAAACCAATAACAATACCAAGGATGAAACCGATAAAGAATTTAGATCCCCAGAAACCGATTTTTTTGTTCAATTTTGCAGCGTCAAAGTCGTATTTATCAAGACCAGGCAATACTTTATCAAAAATCTTATCCAAAACCATGATAACTGGGTTCATCATGTAGTTCATGTGAGTTGAAGTCATTGGTGATGAACTTGGTGCATTAAGAAGGTCGTCGAAAGTTGGTTTCATCAAATCAGAGTTGATGATTTTCAAAATACCTACAAGGACAACTGCTGCAGTTGCGATGAAGAGTGAAACCCCTTGGCTAACTCCATTGTTGTCTGCGTACCATTTGATCAAAAGACCAGTGATTGACAAGTGCCAGATATCGAAGATATCGACGTCAAGTGTATCTGTTTTCTTCATTGCAAGCATCACAATGTTGACAATCAACATTACAAGCAAGAAGTAAAGTGTCCATGCAGATCCCCAAGTGATGGTTGCAAGTGGTGCCCAACCAACGTCAGTGATGTTCAATTGAATACCAGTATTTTCAACGAATTTTGCAAGTGATGCTGAGAAAGCTCCGTTGAGCATACCGATGATAGCACCGATACCAGTAAGGGCGATGGCAAGTTTGATACCACCTTCAAGCGCTTTGGAGAATTTCACTCCAAATAGTAAAGCCAATACTGTCAAGATGATCAGCATGATGATAGGACCACCCATTTCCAAGACTGGCTTGAAAATCTTATTGGCTAGTTCGATAATGACATCCATAATAGTTCCTCCCGTTTTTTTAGTTATATGAATGTTAACAAGATAAAGAATAAATTAGCTTAGTCCGTGTTCTTTGATAGCTGCTTCAATATTGTCAAATACTGGAGCGCTCATCGCTGGAATACGGAACAAGATTGGTCCAGCTTCAATTACTGGAATACCAGGTTCAAAACCAAGGTCAGTTGCAGCGATTGGTGTAAAGATATCGTAGCCCTTGATAAGGTCTTCGTTTACATCTTTCACCATGACTGCATCACAGTGAACATCATAACCACGGTTTGAAAGTTCTTCTTCTAGAGCACTTTTAATTTGGTGACTTGAGTTAACACCTGCACCGCAGGCAGCAAGAATTTTAATCATTTGGATTTCCTCCGATTTTATATTTAAATTGACAAGATTAAGCTGTTGCTTCAGCAATGTAAGCATAAAGTTTTTCTGGTTCGGAAATTTTTGATAAATCTTCCAGATGTCCATTTCCTGTGAAAAAGTCCATCAACTGAGCCAGAATATTTGTTTGACTTGAACTTGAGTTGTTAATGATAAAGAAGAGTAGGGATACTTCTACTTCCTTATCAGGAGCTATCATATTGTGAAAAGTTACTGGTTTTTCTAATCGAACAACCACTACTTTCTCAGCTAGATTATGAACAATATCTGTATGAGGAATCGCTACATTTGGCAAGTCCTTTCCTAGAAATTCCATATCTAAACCAGTTGGAAATGACTTTTCACGCGTGATCAAGGCTTCACGATAGGTTGGAGTGACAATTTCTCGTTCTTCCAACAAGCTTGCTACCTGATCAAAGAGTTGTTCTTGATTATCCGCTTCTAAGCAAAACACCAGGTTTTTGTCAAAGAAATGATCTAATCCCATAACATTTTCCCTTCTTTCAATTATCTTTTATGCTATAAGTATAACACTATATGAAATCGTTGTCAATATTTTTTGTTTTATTTTGTTCATTTTTTTATAAATTGTGTTTTATTTGGTAAATACAATCAATATCAAACATCCCTTGATTTCAACAACAAAAAAAGAAGGCTGAGCCTTCTTTTTTTGGATTGGTTACTTAATAGAAGATAAAATCTCTTCTAGTTTTTGATAGTCTTTGACACTATCGATTTCATAGATGCTGTTGCCTTCTAATTCTTCTACATATACATCTAGTTCTTTAATATTATCTTTAACCATATTATCCCAGTAGAGATCCACAAATTCACCACTTTCGTAAGCTTTGTCAATAAAGCCAACAATCTTCTCAGCAGTTGGTGCATCCCAGAATGAAACTCCGCTCAGAATGCGACCAGCCTTGCTATCAACAATGATGTCTTGAACCTTGTAGTCATCACCGTAAACCAAGAACCACTCGTTGGTACAATCTTCACGATAAACACTGAAATAGGTAGAACGTTCTAGATCATTTCTAAACATATTCTTGAAGAGATAGTTATCCGCATCAATGACATAGCTGTTAGCTAAGTCTTCTTTAACGAGATAAAGTGAGTAAAAGTTATTGTAATCAGCATACTTGTCGTTAAAGACTAAACGGACACCATATTTTTCTTTTAGGTAATCGAATTGTTCTTTGAGGTAGCCAACAACAATGATGATTTCATCAATTCCACGCTCTTTCAAAAATTCAATCTGGTATTCTACCAAAGGTTTTTGATTAACCTTAACCAAAGCTTTTGGGGTATTTTCAGTCATAGGGCGCAGACGAGTTCCTAAGCCCGCTGCTAAAATAATCGCTTTCACACGAATCTCCTTTATTCTTTAATAATAATATAAACACCAGCCATAACAATAAGTGAAGTGATGATTGTCAGCATATCTAGCGGTGCACCCAAGAAAACAACTGCAAATAAAACAGTCCATACGACATAGCTTACGTTCAATCCAGTTGCTTTTGCAGGTTGTAAACGGTTGATAGCAATGTAGTAGGCTAAGTATGAAATCATATTACATGCTGCAAAGACTAACATCAAACCGAGCAATTGCCCATCTGCTACTTCTGCAAATGAATGATGAGAAAAGAGGACAATGACAAGGTATGACAAGAATGAGGTTACTTGGCGGATTAATAGTGCTTCAATTTCACTCAAGTCACTTTCCATGGCGTAGGAACTAAGAACACTTTCACTCCCCCAGGCAATGGCACAGATAAGGGCACAAAGAATCCCAATGTAAAACGAGTTTACTTGTTCAACCTTGTAGGTTTGAGCAATGATCGCTGCAATAATCAAAAAAATACCAAACACAGTATTCTTAGATACTCTGTGTTTCAAAATGAAAAATGCTAGTAAAACAGAAACTGCTGGATAGATAGCTGATACTGAAGATGCAAGTGAACTACCGATATACTTAACTGCATAAAGATTGGCCTGCATTCCTATAGGTCCAGCTAGCAAGGCTCCGACAATAACACTGACATTTCGAATATTTAGAAAGATTGATAAGCGAACTTTCCCTTCTCTAATCAAGAGAAAAGCTAATAAAATAAAGATACTCAAAAAGTCATGTGCCGCTGCCACCACAAAAGGCGAAAGATTGGTAAAAATTGAAAAGATATAAGCACTGATTGTCAGACCGAGCCCCCAGAAGATACCTGAGAGCAGGCCGAAAGAAACACCATTTTTATTCTTCATCCTGACCTCCATAATAAGTCAAACCTTCGACAGCTCTTTGGTAACGATTGACACCGTAATCTCCAAAATCAGTCCCTTGAGCTTCTTTGTACACTGTCCACAAACTCCAGATAGTATCTTGCAAGATTTTATAGATACGAATTTTCTCACGTGATACAGGCGTTTTGTCACTTTCATAGTAGGAAAGGAAATCATCTTCCTCTTGCTTTGTAAATTCAGACTCTAAGAAAAGAGCTGCCAAGTCCCACATCGGGTCATTCATAGAAGAGTATTCCCAGTCAATCAAATACAAACGACCTTGTGGTGACTCGATAAAGTTTTCTGGTACCAAATCAATATGACAGGACTTTCTATCAATACCCAAATCAGCCAATCTCTTTTCTAGTGAAAATACATCTTTTCTTACAGCTTCATAGTTTTCATAAGGGATAGGTCCCTCAATCAAGGATTCATATTTGCTGATTTCCTCAAAAGGAGCAAATTCTCCTCTTAATTCTTTCCCTGAAGCGTGGATGGTTTGTAAAATTGGTGCAATCTTTTCAAACTTGGACTTAATTGATGTTGAATCTAGAGTTACTGCTGATTCGATGTACTCATTTACTTTGATCCCTGACTCAATATCAAAGAGATAATTTTTAACATCTAAATCTAAATCCTCTAAAAGTTCAAGATTATACTTTTCATTTTGACGATTGATGAGTTTTTCAGTCCCTTTACCAAAAAATTTCACAATATACTGTTTGTTGGTTGTTTTGACCAAATAGTTTTGGTTGGTCATGCCTCCCAATTGTTCAACACTGAGGACTTCCTCTTCTTCAGATAGTAAAGAAGAAATTTTTTCTTTGATGATTTTCTCCACAATTAGCCTCCATCTCTTACACTTCCCACTTAAACACTGTTTTGAAAGCAGTATTTAGGTCTGTAGCAAAGACACGATGAATGTCCTTGATTTCTCTCACCGGTTCTTCGACGTAAAGAATATTTTTCAGACGATTCGCAAACTTTTTAACTTCCATCATCTGTATTGCATTTTCAAAATCAATTCGTCCTGATCGAGACGAACCGACCAATAATAAACCTTTTTCTAAAGAGTCTCGTGTATTGATATTGACCTTGTACTCGCTCACTCCCATCATGAGAATCGTTCCCTGAGGTCGAATGTAACGAATCAAGTCATTGATAGCTGGTCCCGTACCATCACCACCGCAACACTCAAATCCATGATCAAAGGTCAAATCTTCTGGAATATTATCAGTAATGTAGCACTCTTTTGCAAAAGAGAAGAGCTCCAGTTTTTCCCAATGCCGACCAATCACGATAATCTCAGCTTCTGGTAGAGTGTAATTGATAATATTGGCAACCACAAAAGCCAAACTACCATCTCCGATAACAGCGATACGCTCCCGTTTGCTGTGGGCAAGATTTAAGAAACGATCCATAGCATGCATACCCACACTCACAAACTCGGTAATGGCAGCAACTGTATCCTCAATGTCATTATAAGACACAACACGATCTTTTGGAAGAGAGACAAATTCTCTCATAAAACCATCATAACCACTAGATAGGAAATAGGTTCCTGTCATGTAGTTCTCGTAGAACTCCTTGTCACTCTGCATAGGCGGTTGATTTGGAATCATAACTACCTTTTGACCGACTTCATAAGTACCAGTTGGATCTGAGATAACAGTTCCACAAGACTCGTGAATCATAGCCATAGGAAGCTTTTTAGCCAATATCTTTGGATCACGTTTCCCTTGATAGTAACGTTGATCCGCATGACAAACCGCCATATAATTTGGACGAATCAGGATATGATTCTCCTGATCAATGTCCTCTTCTTGATATTTTACATTGATAAACTTTGGTTTGGTCAGTTGATAAATTTGATTAATCATAGCCTTAGTCTTTCTCAATCATGCTTTTCGCGATTTTCAAGTCTGTCACAGTCGTGATTTTAAGGTTTGAATATTCCCCTTTAGCTAGAGCAACATCCTTCCCTTTGATAACAAAAATCTTACATGCATCCGTTAGGATTTCCTTTTCTTTATCAGATAGGGATCCATACAAGTCCATGAAATCCTTGCATCGGAAGGTTTGAGGTGTTTGACCTTGATAGAGGTGAGCACGATTTGGAACATCCGTGATAAACTGACCATTGGTACTTTCAACAATGGTGTCAACCGCTTCTACTACTGTATCAACCGCATCATGATTTTGGGCGAGTTTGATATTGTCCTGAATCATGCGAAGTGTGATAAAGGGGCGAACAGAGTCGTGGGTAATCACAATATCTTCTGGAGTGATTGGACGATAGGCATCAATGGCTTCTATAATCTTCTCGATACTGGTATTGCGATCAGCACCCCCCTTGGTGATGATGATGCGATCCTTGTGGAGAGAAAGATACTTTTCAACTAAGTCCTCAGCATGAGAGACCCAATCTCCATGAACTCCAACCACAATTTTTTCAATACTTGGTTCTAAAACGAATTTTTCAATTGTGTGAATCAAAATAGGACGATCACCTAGCTCCAAGAATTGTTTTGGTAAATTACTGATTCCCATGCGTGTGCCAGTTCCTCCGGCTAGGATTCCTGCATAGATCATTTATATTCTCCTTTAGTTTATTCTAAAAAACTCATTACTATCTATTATATCACAATCTGCCTCCATCATGAAGAAAAGACAGAGTGTCATTTAGTCTAATCAACACACCATTTAAGGTAAAAAGTGAACAATGTGTTACTAAATCCGGAAAGACCATAATAAATCAAGAAATAAAATTAGGTTATCCTCTATATTATCCATTCAACGTTCGGTTAATATAGAGTTCTTTAGAATATAATAGAAACCTTAAAGAAAACTTAAATGAAATTATTTGTTTAGCAAAGAATACTAGGTGTACATAGTAAATTTCTTAAAAGTTTTTTGAGAGACTCATTATAAAAGTTCATATATCTCATGAATTAAACAAATAATAGACTTTTGAACCTAAAATTGATAAAATAAAAAAGAAATAAATAGAAAAAAGGAAACTGTAAACCGCCATGATGAACATGCAAAACATGATGCGCCAAGCACAAAAACTTCAAAAACAAATGGAACAAAGCCAAGCAGAACTCGCTGCCATGGAATTTGTTGGAAAATCAGCTCAGGACCTTGTCCAAGCAACTTTGACTGGAGACAAAAAAGTTGTCAGCATTGACTTCAACCCAGCAGTTGTAGATCCAGAAGATCTCGAAACACTTTCAGATATGACTGCGCAAGCAATTAATGCTGCTCTTGAACAAATTGATGAAACGACTAAGAAGAAACTAGGAGCTTTCGCTGGAAAATTGCCTTTCTAATCCACAAAAAAAGAGAAACATCTGTTTCTCTTTTTTTTTCTTAGAAATCAAAGAATTCCATTGCTTTCTTTAAGAGTAATTCCGTATATTCTGGATCGTCTTGAGCCATTGTGACTTGTGACTGGACCATTTCAAGATCATCAGTAATCATGCCATCTGCGCCGAGGCGAACGGCTTTATCAAATGCCTCCGAACCATTTACGGTCCAAACATAGAGTCTCTGATCAGTTGTCCAGAGTTTATTGACAAAGTATTCATCCAAAGTCGAGTACTCCATAGTGTAACCCGTTGCCTTGGTTCTTGGGAAGATACTGTTATAGGGAAGAATGAAGTAAACTGGAATTTCAGAATCATAAGTCAACACTTTATCAATCACATGATAGTCTAGTGATTGCATCTGATGTCCATATTTCTTGATAGTCGCTCCGTACTTTTCGAGGAAATGGTCCATCATTTGTGGACTATCTTTTTTACTGGTTTTAATCTCAATCAGCAATTTTTGGTTTAAAGCATTTGCACGCTCTAAATAGGCATCAAAGCTTGAAATCTTTGTTTGATAACCATTCTCGTAAATATCTGTATTTGTTAATTCATCCAGAGTCAAATCTTGCGGTGTAGCATTAATACCTGTTAAATTTTTGAGGTTAGCATCGTGCATCATCACGAACTGACCGTCTTTCGTTTCCTGCACATCCATTTCGATGAGATCTGGTTTTAGTTGAGCTGTTTTTTCTAAAGACTGCACAGTATTTTGAACACCGTTTTTATTACTTACTCCTCTGTGCGAAATCACTAAAGGTGTATTGGTATCCGGAGATTCCAGATAAACGTAGCCTTCTATGGCAAAAATGATACTTGCACACCCCATGACACCCCATCTCATCAGATGATCTTTCTTTCGCCTTGGCATAATCTCTAGCTCTTCTCCTGTCAGGAAGGAAACAAACTTCACTAGGAAATAAGTCAGGGTCATGTAATGGAAATTTTTAATCAAGACAAAATTAATCACTCCGAGAATCAAGGATTCTTTTTGAGTTAGATTATCCATCACTGCTTGCGCAAAAAGCAAGGGAATTAACAGACCAAAGAAGAAAAGATAGGTTTTAATGATAATGAGTAAAAGATGCCAAGAGAAGAAAAGAACGTTTTTTTTCGTCTTTTGGAGACTATATTTCACACTTTCTCTTACGGTCTTTCTTTCAAAGAGAATCTTAGGCAGGGCAAACATAAATCGGACTGAAATATAGAGTAAGATCCAAGCGGATGCTATGATCATCAGACCTACCAGCCAATGCTTACCTTCCCAATAATTCACAATAAAATCAGGGATAATAATTTTGTTGAGGTAATAGATTTTTAAAATCTTACGGATGAACGGGAAAAGCATAGCAATGTAAAAAAAGACAAAGGCCATCTTACAAAAGCTCAATCGCTTAACAAATAAAAAGCTCTGGTGAAATACTTTTCTACTGTACTCAATTAAGGTTCTCTTTTCATGATAGAGAAGGTGACGAGCCCCGATAAACAAAAGACAAATCTGGAAATAGGCAACCAGGAGATTGATTGCAATTAAGATGAGAAAGGCTAAACTGATAAAAGGCGAGCCTTGTATAATCGCCCAAAAGTTATTGTAGGAGATAAACAAATAGCCGGTTTGTCTCAGAAGGATGCCAGCAATCCATGAATTTAATGGTAGCCAGACAAACTCAACCATCATAAATATCAAGAAAAATAGAAATAAAATCTTATCTAGGTTATAGTATATCTTCCTAAAACCTAGCTTTTTAGGTTTTTCAGGTTTCATAAGCACTCCTAGTCTAAAAATTGGGATAAATCTAAGCCACCGAAAGGATTCATCGAAAAACTACTCTGGTCTTCTATTAATAGCTTTCCTTCATCTGATTCCAAAAAAGCTTCGTAAACACGCGCCGTCATGCGGGCATCCTCTAAACTGTTATGAGACTTCCCGTGAAAGCCTAAAAAATTCGCTACAGTTTGCAATTTAAGATTGGCTATGCCGTGTAGATCAGAACTACGGCGTTCAAAAGCCTCCTCATATAGATCAACCTTATACTGGTCACGATAATCAATACCATGATCCAAGAGAATAGGCAAATCACTCTTAGCTGCATTGTAACCAACGATAGGTAAATCGCCAACAAATGCTTGAAAGTCCTTTAAAACTTGTTCTACTTTTGGCGCATCTTTCAAGGTTTCAGCTGTGATCCCAGTCAAACCATTGATAAAACTCTTCAATGGGGCTGTAGTATGAACATAAGAATCAAAAGCAGCACTTTCTTGTCCATCTTGAAAGCGGACTGCTGATACTTGAATTAAATGGGTAACTCCCTCGTGTTGATTGAATTCCAAATCAAAGGCGATATAATCTCTTAATTTTTCCATTATTTACCTCAATTACTCCCCAAACTAAACTATAAATAATAAAAGAAGCCATTAGGTTAGTGAGTAACCCAAACAGCTTCTTTATTTTCCTCCAAAAAGGCGAGCAAAAAAGCCTTTTTTGGTTGCTTGGACTTCTTCTTTTGCTTGGTCCAACTCGAGTTTCAAGGTTTCTTGATCCTTCATCGCTTGAAGAGTTAACTGTTGCTGTTGGTCCAACTGTTTGTCCTTTTCAGCAATCTGGCGGTCCTTGATACGCATCTGTTCATCTTTTTCTGATAACTGGCGATCTTTTGCCTTGAGCTGCTCGTACAAACGAAGAATTTCAGCATTTTTCTCATCAACCAAGATTTCCATCAGTTCACGTTGTTTGACATCATCACTGACAGGCTCATCTTCAAAAATCGTTTTTTTGTAGATTTCCTCTAGCTTGATCAAGCCACTTCGAGTAACTACAGTTACACCTTTGTCATTTTTTTTCGTGTCCTCTTCTGGAAGTTCTTTAACACGATTGTTGATTGCTTGACGAGATAGTCCTAAGACCTCTGCAATCTCACTGACGGTCATTTCAATACTCATAATATCCTCTGAAACGTTTTCTAGCTTTTCTTTATTTAAATCTTATCATAAGCTAGATAAACTGTCAAATTTCCGCTTAATCTAAGGCCTTTAAAAAGGCTAGTAAGACTTGGGCAGAACGACGTCCAGCTTCGATAATAAACTCATCAAAAGAGATAGAGGCTTCATGATTGGCATTGTCACTCATGGCACGAATGACTAGGAAAGGTAGGCCAAGAGCCTGAGCCGCTTGTGCAATGGCTGCCCCTTCCATTTCAACTGCTAAAACATCCGGAAAGTGTGTTTTGATACTAGCAATCTTATCATCTCCAGCTATAAAGCTATCTCCTGTAGCAATCAAGCCTAGATGCCAGGTCTGTTCTAACTGAGATAGACTCTCTTGGATTTTGGCTACAAAGGTTTTATCTGATTCAAAGTAAAGAGGTTGACCAGCCATTTGTCCATAAGCATAGCCAAAAGCAGTCACATCCACATCATGATAAGCCAACTTATCCGCAATCACTACATCACCAACAGCAATCCCTTCAGCAAGAGCACCTGCTGATCCTGTATTGATGATGGCTTCTACTTGGAAATGGTCAGCTAGAATAGCTACACTCATAGCCGACATGACCTTTCCAATCCCACTCTGAACTAGAACGACTTCTGTATTGCCAACAGAGCCAGTGTAGTAAGTATTTCCGAGAATTTGGACTTCTTGAGGTTTATCCAAATTCTGAGTTAAATATAGGAGTTCTTCTGGCATGGCAGCAATGATTCCAATTTTCATTTCAAGTCCTTTCAATTACAAGAGTTTCATTGCCAACACTAACAAAATCAAAAGTAGGATGACTGCAAACAAGATGCGATTGAGTTTCGAATTAAAAACATTTCTCTTAGTGTTCTCAATGCGGCGACTCTTATGAATTGTTGGTTCTACTTCGATTGTAAGTGTATCTTGACTAAAACCGTGGTCTCTAGAGCGTGAATAACCAAAATGTTGTGAAGACGTTGGTAGGATCTTTGTTTCCTCATCATCTTGAAGAGGTGGTCCTGAGATTTTCTCACCTCGGTTGGCACGTTCAATTATTTCATCTGTCAATAAAGGTTTTCCCATGGGTTGCTCCTCTATTTCTTTTGTAGTTCCCAGTACTGGATTGCCATAATGGTCTTGGCATCACAGATATGACCTGACTGGATCAGGTTCTTGGCCTCCTCTAGACTCACTTCTAGGACTTCCAAGGTTTCATCATCGTCTTGCGGACGAGGATTATCTACCTTCGTCAAATCACTTGCAAGGTAGAGTTTCAATTTTTCGTTGCAAAAACCAATTGCTGAATAAAAATCGTATAAGAGTTCTAAATTAGCTGTGTAGGCAACCTCTTCTTCCAATTCCCGAAGAGCCGCTGCCATTGGATCTGCATTTTCACCAGTTTCCAGTTTTCCTGCGGGAATCTCATAAGAAACAGCCTCGATGGCCTTCCGGTATTGCTTAACGAGGACAATTTTATCCTCAGCTGTCACAGCTAGAACACAAACAGCTCCATTGTGAAAAATCAAGTCACGTTGGGCAGTACCCTTTCCTTCTGGCAGTTCAACCTGATCTTGCACCAGTTTAAAGATAGGACCTTGATAGATTTCTTTACGGGTAAGTGTTTTTTCTTCAAATTCCATAATCAGCTCCTACTGGTTTTTCGGATGATGAGGCAAACGTGTTGCGTACTCATCCTTGTTAACTTGTCGTCCACGGCCGATAGCAATGGCATCAGCAGGAACATTCTTGGTAATAGTTGAACCAGCTCCAACCAGAGAATTATCTCCAAGTTCTACAGGAGCAATAATAGTTGAGTTTGAGCCAACAAAAACATTATTGCCAATGACAGTTTTGTATTTATTTTTGCCATCGTAGTTAACTGTAATAGTTCCTGCACCAAAATTAACGTTGCTGCCCACTTCGCAGTTTCCGATATAGGTCAAATGACCCGCCTTGGTTTTTTCACCGATTGAAGATCCTTTTACTTCAACAAAGTTTCCAATGTGAACTTGAGCAGCCAGACTTGAGCCTGGACGAATATGGGCATAAGGACCAACTGTTACACCGTCCTCAACACTACTTTCCTCAATCATAGAGTTGGTAATGACAGCTCCTGCTCCGATAGTACTATCCACTACATAAGTACCGTTTGTTAAAATAGTCTCCGCCCCAATCTTTGTTTGACCTTTCAAGGTAACATTGGCTTCGATTTGGACTTCGGGAGCAATCTCAACATCAATGTCGATGTAAGTTGCTTCCGGATTAACAAAGCTGACACCGTTAACCATGTGCTTTTGATTGATACGGCGACGCATCACTGCTTCCGCAGTCGCAAGAGCTACACGGTCATTTACACCAAGGCTTTCATCAAAATCCTTGAGAGTATAGGCCCCAACCTTTTCACCAGCATTACGGAAAATCCCAATCACGTCAGTAATATAGTATTCACCTTGGGCATTGTTGGTGTTGATGTTTTTAAGGGCTTCAAAAAGACGTTGGTTATCAAAAACGTAAGTTCCTGTATTGATTTCCTTGATTTGTTTTTCAAAATCTGAGGCATCTTTTTGCTCAACAATTCGTAAAACTTCTGCGTTATCGTTGCGGACAATTCGACCGTATCCAAAAGGATTTGCCGCTTCAGCTGTCAGGATAGTTGCAACATTTTTGTGATTGATATGGAAATCCAAGAGATTTTTCAGACTTTCACCCGTAATCAGAGGTGTATCGCCAGCGATAACCAAGGTATGACCAGTCAGACCTTCTAAGATTGGCTCTGCCATCATGACAGCATGCCCAGTTCCTAACTGTTCTGACTGAGTGACAAAGTCTGTCTGTCCAGCCAAGACTTGCTCAACTAACTCAGCCTTGTGTCCCACAACAGTAACTGTTTTTTTAGGTTGAATAGCTCCAACACTACGAAAAACGTGTTCCAACATCGAAATTCCTGCTACTTTATGAAGTACTTTAGGAAGATCTGATTTCATGCGAGTACCTTTACCCGCTGCTAAAATAATGGCATAATTTGACATAATCTTCTCTTTTCTCTAGAAATTCACTTATATTATACCATAATTTAGTTTCTAGGGAGTAAACAAACAAGGAAATAGGGATAAGAGACTGTTATATTCACTTTTTACGATGTTTTCTTTGATTTTTTTATTTATTTACGTTAAACTAATTAAATATGAGAAAAAAGATTCATCCAGCTATTATTTTTACTTTATTTACTATATTTATAGCTATTTTGATCCTCAATAGACCAACTTATGAAGACCATGCCGTCAAGTCAAAGCCAAATCCTGTCCAGGTTGAAAATCAGGCCTTGCATAATCTTGACAAACCTATTATTGATGTCTCTGGTTGGCAAAGACCTGAGGAGATTAACTACGATACCTTGTCTCAAAATATTTCAGGTGTTATTGTTCGCGTCCACAATGGGGCTCAACATACTGAAACTAATGATGCGGCTTATGCCAATGGTGTCGATAAAGCCTATAAAAGTCATATTACAGAATTTCAAAAGCGTAATGTCCCAGTTGGAGTCTATGCCTATCTAGCTAGTCCCAGCAAGGAGGAAATGGAAAAAGCCGCTGAAGTTTTCTATAATGCTGCTTCTCCATATAACCCTAGTTACTATTGGTTGGACGTAGAAGAAAAAACAATGTCTGATATGAACGAAGGGGTTGAAGCCTTTCGCGCCAAACTGGAATCTTTAGGTGCTAAAAACATCGGCATCTATATTGGAGTTTACTTCATGCAAGAACACAGTATCAATACAGATAAGTTCACTGCTGTCTGGATTCCATCCTATGGAACAGATTCTGGTTACTTTGAAACCACGCCTAATACTGATTTAGACTATGACCTCCATCAATATACTTCAAAAGGAAGAATTGCTGGATTTGAACATCATTTAGATATTAATCTCATTTCTACCTTGAAGGAAAAAGAAGAAACCTTCAGAAAACTATTTTTAAGACCATAAAACAAGTGAAAATTGCTCTCTTTTTCACTTGTTTTTTCATTTTCTTCTCGTCTGTGTTATAATTGATAGAATAGAGAAAGAATTTTATGAAATTGAGGATTTTATGATGTTTTCATGGATTGCAAGAGTTATTAAGGGAATCGTCATCGCCTTAGGATTTATCCTACCTGGAATTTCTGGCGGTGTTCTGGCAGCTATTTTGGGAATTTACGAGCGAATGATTAGCTTTCTAGCTCATCCTTTTAAGGATTTTAAAGAGAATTTCCTATACTTTATCCCAGTAGCAATCGGGATGTTGCTAGGCATTGGTTTGTTTTCTTATCCAATCGAGTATCTGCTAGAAAATTACCAGGTCTATGTTTTATGGAGCTTTGCTGGAGCTATCATCGGTACAGTTCCTAGCCTCCTTAAAGAATCTACTCGAGAATCTGATCGGGATAAGATCGACCTAGTCTGGTTCTGGACCACCTTTATCCTTTCAGGTCTAGGACTCTACGCGCTAAATTTTGTTGTTGGTTCTCTCAGTGCTAGTTTCACTAGTTTCATCTTAGCGGGTGCTCTTTTAGCGCTTGGTGTCTTGGTGCCTGGTTTAAGTCCGTCAAATCTACTCTTGATTTTAGGGCTGTACGCTCCAATGCTAACTGGTTTTAAGACCTTTGATTTATTCGGAACCTTCCTTCCTATTGGGATTGGTGCAGGAGCAACTCTTATTATCTTTTCAAAATTAATGGACCATGCCTTAAACAACTACCACTCCCGTGTTTATCACTTTATCATTGGAATTGTTCTTTCAAGTACTCTCTTAATTTTGATTCCAAATGCTGGAAATGCTGAAAGTATCCAATACACTGGACTTTCTATTGTGAGTTATGTTCTCATCGCCTTCTTCTTTGCACTTGGCATTTGGCTTGGTATCTGGATGAGTCAATTGGAGGATAAGTATAAATAATGGCAAAAAAAGTCAAGATTAAAAAAACCTTGGTCGAGCAAATCTTGACCAAGGCGGGTATTGACCATACTGGTATTCAAATCAACGCGCTTGAGGGAGAACTTCCTTCGGAATATGATCGAACTCACATCTTTAAAACCTTGGCCCTATTAGGAGACAAAACGGGGCCAATCATCGGAATCGTTCCCATAACAGAACACCTCGCTGAGAAAAAACTAGCAAAGGTTTCTGGTAATAAAAAAGTGAGCATGATTCCTCAAAAAGATCTGGAAAAAACAACAGGCTATATTCATGGGGCTAATAACCCCGTCGGCATTCGCCAAAAACACAATTATCCTATTTTTATTGATCAGACTGCTTTGGATTTAGACCAAATGATTGTCTCTGCTGGAGAAGTCGGGCACAGTATCATCATCCGACCTCAAGACTTAGCCAGCTTTGTAAAAGCGGACTTTGCTGACATCTTGGAGGAAAACAACTGATGAAACTCTATTTTGTCCGTCATGGTCGGACTGTCTGGAATCTTGAAGGACGTTTTCAAGGTGCTAGCGGCGACTCTCCCCTTCTTCCAGAGTCCATTGACGTTTTAAAACAACTGGGGCAGTATCTCAAGGAAATTCCTTTTGATACGATTTATTCTAGTGATTTACCCAGAGCAGTTAAGTCTGCTGAAATTATCCAGAGTCAACTCCAATCCCCTTGTCCTTTGAAGAGCATTCCTGACCTACGTGAATGGCAACTTGGCAAACTAGAGGGATTAAAAATTGCTACGCTCAATGCCATCTACCCACAACAAATCAAGGCCTTTCGCTCTAATCTGGCTCAGTTTGATACGAGGATGTTTGAAGCCGAATCTCTCTACTCTACGACTCAGCGAACCATTCAGTTTATCAAATCTCTGAAAGAAAGTCCGGCTGAAAGAATTTTGATTGTCGGGCATGGGGCAAATCTCACTGCTAGCCTTCGTACACTTTTAGGCTATAAAGAAGCTCACCTCCGCAAAGATGGAGGCTTGGCCAATGCTAGTCTGACAGTTTTAGAGACCGATGATTTTGAAACCTTCACTCTGGAAAGATGGAATGACACTTCCTATCAAAGAAAATAATGGAACTTGATCTTAATGGTCAAGTTCTTTTTAGTTTTCAAAGAATATCCGTGAATTTCTCTGCTATTTATGATAAAATGGGAGTATCGCAAAAAATGACTCATCGTATCAAATTTTGAGTAAAATTAGGAGGAACCCATGTCTACAGAACATATGGAAGAACTAAATGACCAGCAGATCGTTCGCCGTGAAAAAATGGCTGCGCTCCGTGAACAAGGAATCGATCCCTTCGGAAAACGTTTTGAACGTACTGCTAACTCACAAGAACTAAAAGACAAATTTGCAGAACTTGATAAAGAACAATTACATGAATTAAACGAAACTGCTACTATCGCTGGACGCTTAGTAACTAAACGTGGTAAAGGGAAAGTCGGCTTTGCCCATCTTCAAGACCGAGAAGGTCAAATCCAAATCTACGTTCGTAAAGATGAAGTCGGTGAAGAAAACTACGAAATCTTCAAAAAGGCTGACCTCGGTGACTTCCTCGGTGTCGAAGGTGAAGTCATGCGTACGGATATGGGTGAACTCTCTATCAAGGCAACTCATATCACTCACTTGTCTAAAGCACTTCGCCCACTTCCTGAGAAATTCCACGGTTTGACAGACGTTGAAACAATTTACCGTAAACGTTACCTTGACTTGATTTCTAACCGTGAAAGCTTCGAACGCTTTGTTACTCGTTCAAAAATCATCTCTGAAATCCGTCGTTATCTAGATCAAAAAGGTTTCCTTGAAGTGGAAACACCTGTTCTCCACAACGAAGCTGGGGGCGCTGCTGCCCGTCCATTTATCACTCACCACAATGCCCAAAACATTGACATGGTGCTTCGCATCGCGACTGAGCTTCACTTGAAACGCCTTATCGTTGGTGGTATGGAACGTGTTTATGAAATTGGCCGTATCTTCCGTAACGAAGGAATGGATGCTACTCATAACCCTGAATTCACTTCTATCGAAGTTTACCAAGCTTATGCAGACTTCCAAGATATCATGGACTTAACTGAAGGTATTATCCAACACGCTGCTAAGACAGTTAAGGGGGATGGTCCAGTTAACTACCAGGGCACTGAAATCAAAATCAATGAACCATTTAAACGTGTTCACATGGTGGATGCTATCAAAGAAATTACTGGTGTAGACTTCTGGCAAGACATGACTTTCGAGGAAGCTAAAGCTATCGCTGCTGAGAAGAAAGTTCCAATTGAAAAACATTACACTGAAGTTGGTCACATCATCAATGCCTTCTTTGAAGAATTTGTCGAAGAAACCTTGATCCAACCAACCTTTGTCTATGGACATCCAGTAGCAGTATCTCCACTCGCTAAGAAAAATCCTGAAGACGAACGCTTTACTGACCGTTTTGAGCTCTTCATCATGACCAAAGAATACGGTAATGCCTTTACCGAGTTGAACGACCCAATCGATCAGCTTAGCCGTTTTGAAGCTCAAGCGAAAGCTAAAGAGCTTGGTGATGATGAAGCAACTGGTATTGATTACGACTACATTGAAGCTCTTGAATACGGTATGCCACCAACAGGTGGTTTGGGTATCGGTATCGACCGTCTCTGCATGCTCCTCACTGATACAACTACTATCCGTGATGTATTGCTTTTCCCAACAATGAAATAAGCTCTTATCCTCTGGCCATTGTCAGAGGATTTTTAATATCAAAAGAGACTGAGATAAACTCAGTCTCTTTTTCTTATTCTTGATTTTTAACCTGACTAGTTGCCACATCTTCTCCAAACCATTTTTGACTGATCTCCTGGAACTTCCCTTCTTTGTATAGTGATACAAAGGCTTGGTTCAAGGCATCTAGCAACGTTTTATCAGCAGGTCTAACACCCACTGCAAAGGCTTCGCTTTCAAATCCAGCTGAAAAGACATTGTAGTCATTTAATATCCCTTCAGACTGGAGATAATAATTGGCATATACCCTGTCAATCAACAAGGCATCAATCCGATCATTTTTCAAATCAATTAAGGCTTCATTGAAACTTTGGTATTGGTTGGCCTTCTGGTCTTTCACTCGATTCTTGAGTAGTTCTGGTTGTCCTTCAAAATTCAAATAGCCAGAAGATCCAGCCTGGGCCCCTAAAACTTTGTCAGTCATATCCTGAACTGAGTGGATATTTTGAGACTTTTTAGAGACCAAAACTTGTTGATTTTCCATGTAAGGAATGGTAAAAGCAACCTTCTCTTTCCGTTCATCTGTAGCTGTATAGCCATTCCAGATAGCATCAATAGTACCGTTTTGTAGTTCGGTTTCTTTCATATCCCAGTCGATGGGTTGAAATTTAATCTGAATTCCTAGCTTTTCAGAAACAGCTTGGGCTAGGTCGATATCAAAGCCCGCATACTGGCCATTCTTTTCCTCAAATCCCATGGGAACAAAGGTATTGTCAAAGCCAATGGTAATGCTTCCCTGTTTTTGATATTTGGCCCAATTATCCTGATTTGGATCACTTGCCTTCTGAGTACAAGCTGTCAGGAAGAAGCTAAAGAACAGAGCAAGTACAAGGGCAATTTTCTTTCTCTTCATAGGCACCTCCTACTTTGGATCAACCTTAAGGATCTGATCAGCAATGTTTTCCGCGAACTGAAGATCGTGGGTTACAACAATCTGAGTCATGCCACGCTCTTTATTTTGAAGGATAAGTTTTTCCACTTCCAATCGCAACTCTGGATCTAAGGCTGATGTAGGCTCATCATATCCAATAATTTCTGGGTTTATCATCATGGCGCGTGCTAAGGCCACCCGTTGTTTTTGCCCACCTGAAAGTGAGAAAGGAAAGGCATCTGCATGTCCTGCTAACCCAAGTTGTTCTAACAAACCACGCGCCTTCTTCTCAGCAACTTCCTTCTCCATGCTCATCGTTTTTATGGGCGACAGAGTTAAGTTATCTAGAACTGACAAATGCGGAAAGAGTTGAAAATCTTGGAAAACAAATCCCAGAAGATTGCGCTTTTCTAGCTCGTCTATAGCTAGCGATTCTCCGTTATAGTAGATTTCCCCTGAATCGATGGTTTCCAACCCAGCTAGCATACGTAATAGGGTTGTCTTTCCGCCTCCTGATGGACCTACGATTGCAAGGATTTGCTTTTCAGGAATTGATAGGCTGAAGTTGGTTAAGATTTGTTTGCTAGCAAAGGCCTTGTTAATGTTTCGTAATTCTAACATAGCAATCCTCCTATCTGTAATAACTGTACTTCTTCTCAAGTTTTTTCGCTACAATGGTTACAAGACCAATCATAATCAAATAAATCGCCCCGGCTAAGAACATAGGAACAAGACTAGCATCTCGATTGGCTGCTGTACGACTAGCTAAAATCAAATCTGAAATCCCAAGGGCATAGACTAAAGAAGTATCCTTGACCAAACTCATAATTTCATTAAAGACACTCGGCAAGACAATCTTTGTCACCTGAGGAAGAATGATATAACGAACTGTTGCAACCGGACTAAACTTCAACACTTTTGCAGCCTCGTACTGTCCTTTCGGAATAGTCTCAATACCGCCCCGAAAGATTTCTGCAAAGTAGGCTGCATAGTTTAATACAAAAGCAATCACGGCTGCAGGAAGACGATCCAAACGAATGCCTATACTAGGGAGCACATAGTAAATAAAGATTAATTGCAAGAGCAAGGGAGTCCCTCGCATCACCCAAATATAAAGGTCAATTAGATAATGGAGGGGGTTCCAGCGGACTTGTAAAGCAAAGGCAACGACAATACCCAAAGGAATTGAAAAGATCAAGACCAGAGCAAAGACTTGAATTGTCATATTTGCACCGTTCAATAAACTCGGTAAAATCTCGAATAGATAAGACATACTACACCTCCTAAAAATAATTATTCCTATTATAGCATAAATAAACAATTTAGCAAGAGAAATAGATAAAAATTCTATTATTTTCAGAAAAAGAAAAACTGTATCTATCAAAAATGATGAGATACAGTTTTGTATTCTAACAAAGTTTAAAGTATTTCCAGGAGTTCTTGCATTTGAACATCATCTGGAATTAGTTTTAAATATGCTTCTGCTTGCGTCTTGGCTTCTTCGAAATACCCTAATTCACGCAAGAGATAAGTATATTGCTCCAGAAACTCTGGATTGTCCTTAAGGTCAGATGACAATTCTTGATAGAGCTCATGAGCTTTATCTAAATCCTCGATTTCCTGGTAAGAACGAGCAATCATCCACTTAGTAAGGAGATTTTCAGGTTCTTGACTTTGGAGAGCGATGATATCTTCGTACCGCTCTTGTTCCATATAAATGGTTGCAAGGCGAAGGAAAATTTCTTCTGTATCCTCTGCATCTTCTTTTGCAGTAAGAAGAAACTGCTCAGCACCACTAGGATCATGCAATTCATACGAAAACTGTGAAGCAGCTAGTAAGAGCCGAGTTTCAAATGGATTTTTCTCCAAACCTTGTTTAGCGATACGAAGGGCCTCTTCCACCTGATGTTCCTTATGCAAAGCTTGACTATAACCATATTCATATCCTTCAAAATCAGGTGAAATGGTATCAATCTGCTTAAAGTAAAGAACAGATTTTTGATACTCTTCTTGGTCAAAGTAAAGACTAGCCAGTTCAAAGGCAGTTTGGTCATCGTATTCTAATTCTAAAGCTTTTTCTAAGAATTCAGTTGCAGCTTCAAACTTACCTAACTGAGCATAAGCGTAGCCAATTCGCTGATAGGTTGAGACACCCGTTTGCTCATAGATAGAGCGATTGTCTAATTGAGCATAACCCTGAATAGCTTCCTGATAATTTTCTAGCTCGCTATCCAACTCAGCCAAACCAAAAACTAATAAGGCATCGTCTGAGTAGTTTAGGGCTTCCAGTAACTTTTCACGCGCTACATCTGTCAATCCTTCCAACTGATAGAGGTCTGCCTTCAAGGCCAAGGCCGATACGTACCAGTCACTTTCGGGTGTGATTTCCTCAAGGTAAGCAAAGGCTTCCTCAACATTGCCATCCTCACTAGCAATGCTTGCTAAATTCAGATTCACTTCTGGAAATTCTGTAACGATATGTTGGTAAATTTCTTTTGCTTGTGGATAAAAGCCAATTCCCTCAAGATAATTTGCTAATTCGTAGAGAACTTCGGTTGAATCAGTTTCAAGCGCTTTGCGAAAATACTGATCTGCTTTACTTAAATCCTGTTCATCCAAAGCCTGGAGCATGCGTTGACTATTGTTCACTCTTGATTTCCTCCCCTTCTTCTTCATACAAACCGCTGACCTTTTTGTACCAGTTAAAGATAGCAGAAATAACCACCTTGGCGGAGGCATAGACAGGAATTCCCAGCAAGACTCCCCAAATACCAAACATAGACCCTGAAGTTAGGAGAACAAAGAGGACATTGATGGGATGGATGTTTAGCTGACTACCTAAAATAAGCGGAGAAACGAAGCGACCTTCAATCGTTTGTTCAACAATAAAGACAATAATCACTTTCAAAAGCATGACAGGCCCTGCTATCAAGCCCAAAACCAGAGCAGGCAACATCGCTAGAAAACTACCCAAGTAAGGTACTAGATTGAGGATGCCAGCTGTGATACCCAGAGTCACAGCATATCTGAGACCAATAATCTTAAAGAAGATAATAAACATAATTGCCACGATAATAGCAACTGTAACCTGCCCTCTAACATAGTTTGATAACTGTTTATTAACATCTGACAAAACTTGTCCGACAGGTTCTTTTAACTTGTTTGGGATGAATTTAGTTAGGTAATCCCGCAAGCCTTTCCCATCTCTCAAAAGATAAAAGAGCATGAAGGGTACGATAATAACCGCTACAATGACCTGGGAAACGCTACTGATAAAGGCGCTAACCCAGTTAACTGCTTGGGAAGAGATTTTGCTCGCCCACATAGTCGCCTCACTAGAAACATTGGAAAGAACCTGCTCCAACTGTGGTCTAAAATCATCTGGCAAGCGTTTGGTTACAAGGTCATTAATCACCTTATCAGCATCTTCCAGGTATGTCGGCACATTCTTCGCAAAATTTAAGACTTGACGTTGCAGATTAGGAATTGCGACTGCCAGCCCCCAAATGATAAAGAGTCCAATAATAACAAAAACAATACTAATAGCAAGGACACGATTGATCTTGTGCTTCTCCATCCAGTCCACAATCGGATTGAGGAGGTAATAAAGTAAACCAGATAAAATAACTGGCAACATGACAACTCCTAGAAAATCCAAAACTGGTAAAAAGATAAAACTAATCTTACTTAGAATAAAAATGTTTAGCCCCAGTAACAAGGTTACTAAAAATACAGTGATGGCTTTATTATCTAAAAACCACTTAAAAAACCAAGATAGGCTAAAATGTTTCTCTTTATGTTCCATAAATACATCCTTTCTGTCATTCTCTCATTATACCATTTTTAGACTAAAATAACTCTTTTTTAAAGTGCTTACATGGATGAATCTAGTGCTTCATGACTGCCATTTTGTGGTATAATGAACTTATCATTATTAAGAGGTATGGACATGAAAGAAACTGTTTATTTTGGAACTTACACTCGTCGCTTATCTAAAGGGATTTACAAGGCAGATTTTGATACAGAAACAGGCCAGCTTGAAAATCTTGAACTCTTTGCTGCTGAACCAAGTCCAACCTACCTTGCCTTTGACCAACAGCAACACTTATACACTGTAGGGAGCCAGGATGGCTTAGGTGGAATCGCTGCATATAAGACAGATGGCGCTTTGCTAAATCATGTGGTTGAAGAAGGCGCTCCCCATTGTTATGTGGCAGTGGATGAAAAGCGTGGTCTCGTTTATGGGGCCAACTATCATAAGGGTCAAGTTCTGGTTTATAAACGTCAAGCAGATGGTAGCCTCATCCAAACGGATCTAGATCAGCATAGTGGACAAGGTCCTCATGAAAACCAAACTTCCCCACATGTACACTTTACAGATCTAACACCTGACCAGTACCTCGTCACTTGTGATCTAGGAACAGATGAAGTAACAACCTACGATGTTAGTCCAGAAGGAAAACTAAGTAAACTCTATACTTATCACAGCCAAGCTGGAGCAGGTGCACGCCACATCGTTTTCCACCACCACTATAAGATTGCCTATCTCATCTGCGAACTTAATAGCACGATAGAGGTCTTGATTTATGATGGAGTTGGTGAATTTGAACGCATGCAAGTTATTTCAACCTTACCAGATGGATACGAAGGCTTTAATGCTACTGCTGCCATTCGTCTTTCAAAAGATGGCAAATACCTCTATGCATCCAACCGAGGTCATGATTCCATTGCGGTCTATACAATCCTCGCTGATGGTAGCTTGGAATTATTAGAGATTGTACCAAGCCATGGTAAAAATCCACGTGATTTCGACCTGAGTCCTGATCAAGAGTTTCTCATTGCTGTTCATCAAGATTCTGATAACGCAACCGTCTTTAAGCGCAATCCTAAAAGTGGTCGTCTTGCAGAGCTTTCTAACGACTTCCATGTCCCTGAAGGAGTCTGCATCAACTTCCCACATTAAAAAAAATGAACTTGAGTTTCAAGTTCATTTTTTTATAGTCTATTTCCGACATTGATACGGTTGATAGCACGTTGCAATGCGATTTTTGCACGACGTTCTTGGTCAATCAAATGCTTGTCATGAGCTTCTTCGATTTCTCGTTCAGCTCGAAGTTTCGCACGTTCTGCACGACTGATGTCAATATCACGAGCACGCTCTGCTGAGTCTGCTACAATAGTAATGATATCATTAGCAATCTCGATAATTCCTCCGTTCACTGCAATCCAGTTCACATGAGTATCATCATCGATACGTTTTACCTTCACTTCATCAACCGCTAAAACCGCAATCATATTTTCATGTCGTGGCAAGATCCCCATCTCACCATCCAGAGTTCGTACCGATACAAAGCTGGCATGGTGATCATAGACGAGGCCATCTGGTGTCACGATCTGGACAGTTAAATGAGCCATAGATCACCTCTTAAAATCCCATTTTCTCTGCCTTAGCAATGACGTCTTCGATTGAACCGACACCACGGAAGGCATCTTCTGGTAACTGGTCATATTTTCCTTCAAGAATTTCCTTAAAGCCACGAACTGTTTCCCCTACTGGCACATAAGAACCAGGTTGACCAGTAAATTGTTCGGCAACGTTAAAGTTTTGAGACAAGAAGAACTGGATACGTCGGGCACGTGCAACCAAAGTCTTTTCTTCATCAGAAAGTTCATCCATACCAAGGATAGCAATGATATCTTGCAATTCATGGTAACGTTGAAGGACACGTTTGACTTCCGCAGCAACTGCATAGTGCTCCTCACCAACAATCTCAGGTGCCAAGGCACGAGAGCTTGAAGCCAACGGATCAACGGCTGGGTAGATACCCAACTGTACCAACTTACGTTCCAAGTTTGTAGTTGAATCCAAGTGAGCAAAGGCTGTTGCTGGCGCCGGGTCAGTATAGTCATCGGCTGGCACATAGATAGCCTGGATAGAGGTTACAGAGCCCTTCTTGGTTGATGTGATACGCTCTTGCAATTGACCCATTTCAGTAGCAAGTGTTGGTTGGTAACCAACGGCTGAAGGCATACGACCCAAAAGGGCAGATACTTCTGAACCAGCTTGAGTGAAACGGAAGATATTGTCGATAAAGAGAAGCACATCTTGGCCTTCTACATCACGGAAGTATTCGGCGATTGTCAAACCAGTAAGGGCAACACGCATACGTGCTCCAGGTGGCTCATTCATCTGACCAAATACCATGGCTGTTTTCTCGATAACGCCTGATTCTTTCATTTCCCAGTAAAGGTCGTTCCCCTCACGAGTACGTTCCCCAACACCGGTAAATACTGAAATACCACCGTGCTCTTGGGCAATGTTGTGAATCAATTCTTGAATCAAGACAGTTTTACCAACTCCGGCACCACCGAAGAGTCCAACTTTCCCACCTTTAAGGTAAGGGGCAAGAAGGTCGATAACCTTGATCCCTGTTTCCAAGATTTCAGATGAGGTAGACAATTCATCAAAAGTTGGAGCTTTCTTATGAATTGGCTGACGCTCAGCGTCTTCAGCGAAAGGAGCATCCAAGTCAATAGTATCTCCCAAAACGTTGAAGACACGTCCCAAAGTTTCTTTACCTACTGGCACAGAGATTGGACGGCCTGTGTCCAAAACTTCCATTCCACGAGTCAAACCATCTGTTGATTCCATGGCGATTGTACGGACCATACCATCACCCAACTCCAAGGCTACTTCAAGGACGATTTTTGTTTTTCTTTCGTCATTTTTGTAGACGACAAGTGCATTATTAATCTCAGGAAGTGTTTCCCCTGCTGCAAACAAGACGTCTACAACGGGTCCGATAACCTGAGCAATTTTACCTGAACTCATCTCCTTCTCCTATTCTATATAAGATACTGTCGGTTCCTAGTTCAACTAGGTCCTAATACTCTTCGAAAATCAAATTCAAACCACGTCAGCATCACCTTACCGTACTCAAGTACAGCCTGCGGCTAGCTTCCTAGTTTGCTCTTTGATTTTCATTGAGTATAAGTTCATTTTCATACGAGCTGGACTAAATCCTATTCTAAGGCACTAGCCCCCGCTACGATTTCTGTAATTTCTTGTGTAATCGCCGCCTGTCTAGCACGGTTATACTGGATTGTCAAATCATTGATGACCTTTTTGGCATTATCGGTCGCCGTTTGCATGGCTGTCATACCTGCAGCATTCTCAGCTGTCTTGGCATCGATAATAGCCCCGTAAATCATACTTTCGGCATACTGTGGCAACAACTGCTCTAGAATCTCATCACGGCTCGTTTCCAACTCAAAGGTCAAGCTATACTCTTCATCCGCTTCATTTGGATCCAAATCAACAATCGGAAGCATTTGTTCCACACGCATTTGACTTGTAAGAGTATTGACATGATGGTTGTAGCAGACGTACAATTCATCAAAAAGTTCGTTTTGGTACATCTCAATCGTTTTTGAAATAATTTTACGAACTTCATCAAAACTAGGTTGATCTGCCAAGCCACGTAGTTCATAGATTGGCTGAATACCACGAGCCTTAAAGAAATCAGCTCCCATACCACCGATACAGATTATCTCAAAATCTTTACCATCTGGATGGTATTCTTCTTTCAACTCCATAACAGCTTTCAGGATGGAAGCATTATAACCTCCAACCAAGCCACGGTCTGAAGTAATAACGATATAGCCTGTTTTCTTAACTGGGCGACTGATGAGCATTGGATTGGTTGAACCACCAGATCCGTTACCATGTAGAATATCCGTCAAAAGCTTACGAACTTTCTGAGCGTAAACTTGAAAGTTGCGCGCGGCTTCTTCAGAGCGACCTAACTTGGCAGCCGATACCATTTGCATGGCATTAGTGATTTGACTCGTATTTTTGGTTGAGGCGATTTTTGTTTTAATATCATTTAGAGATACTGCCATCTGACACCTCTATTCTTATTGGAAGCTGGATTGATTGAGAAACTCTGTAATCGCAGCATCCAAGACTGCTTCATCTGGCAAGTCTTTTGTTTCACGAATGGTTCCCAAAATCTCTGGATAATGAGCATCAAAGAAAGTATGGAACTCTTCCTCAAAACGAACAATGTCATCTACAGGAATCGTATCCAAGAAACCATGTGTCAAAGCATAGAGAATGGTTACTTGTTTCTCAACAGGTAGTGGTTTGTGAACAGGTTGTTTCAATACTTCCACAGTACGACGTCCACGGTTTAACTTAGCCTGTGTTGCTGCATCCAAGTCAGAACCAAACTTAGTGAAGGCTTCCAACTCACGGTATGAAGCAAGGTCGATACGAAGTGTACCAGCTACTTTCTTCATAGCTTTAATCTGTGCCGAACCCCCTACACGGGACACAGATGAACCCGCATCAATAGCTGGACGAATACCCGCATTGAAGAGACCATCACCAAGGAAGATTTGTCCGTCAGTGATAGAAATCACGTTGGTTGCGATATAGGCAGAGATATCTCCAGCTTGTGTCTCGATAAATGGTAGGGCTGTAATAGATCCACCACCAAGCTCATCAGAAACTTTAGCTGAGCGCTCAAGCAAACGGCTGTGAAGGTAGAAAACATCCCCTGGGAAGGCTTCACGACCTGGTGGACGACGAAGCAAGAGAGAAAGCTCACGATAAGCGACCGCTTGTTTTGAAAGATCATCGTAAACGATCAAAACATGCTTGCCTTGGTACATAAACTCTTCTGCCATAGCAACCCCAGCATAAGGAGCTAGGAAGAGCAATGGAGATGGTTGTGAAGCAGAGGCTGTCACAACGATTGTATAATCCAAGGCACCATACTGACGAAGTGTTTCTACTTGTGTACGGACTGTTGATTCTTTTTGTCCAATCGCTACATAGATACAGATCATATCTTGACCTTTTTGGTTCAAAATAGCATCAATAGCGATGGTTGTTTTCCCTGTCTGACGGTCACCGATAATCAACTCACGTTGACCACGACCAATCGGTACAAGGGCGTCAATAGCTTTCAAACCTGTTTGCAATGGTTCTGATACAGACTTACGTTGCATAACGCCAGGAGCTGGCGCTTCTACTGGACGAGTCTTGTCAGTATGGATATCACCAAGACCATCAACTGGACGACCAAGTGGGTCGACAACACGTCCGATCAGGCTATCCCCCACAGGAACTTCCATAATTTTACCTGTACGGCGAATAGTATCACCTTCACGAATATCTGTAAAGTCTCCAAGGATGATAATCCCAACGTCTGTAGACTCCAAGTTTTGCGCCATCCCATAAGAGCCGTTTTCAAAGATCAACAACTCTCCACTCATGGCATTTTCAAGACCGTGAGCACGCGCAATTCCGTCCCCGATATAGGTTACAACACCTGTTTCAGACACATCAAAATTGGGTTTGAAATTTTCAATTTGTTGCTTAATTAAAGCGCTGATTTCTTGTGCGTTAATTGCCAAAAGAACACCACTTTCTATTTCAAATTTTCTTTAACAACTCGAAGTTGTTGTTTTATACTCACATCAATTGTCTTGTGATTAGCAAAAATGACAAAACCACCAATGAGTCCTTCATCAATTTGTTCTTTAATACTCCGTACTTTCAGAGACATTTTTTTCTCTATCAAGGGAAGCAAACGTTCCTTCTGTTCGTCCGTTAAAGGATGAGCTGAAGAAATCGTGACTACAAAATGATTGGTTTCTCTTTCAAGACGATTCAAACAATCAACAATGATATCATAAAATAGATTTGCTCTGTGATTGTAAATCAGAACCTGAATAAAGTTTTGCATTAAAGGTGAGACAGAGTCTTGAAAAAAACCAACTGTTTTTTCCTTATCAGACTCATCAACTGCTACCTGAGCTAAAAAAGAAGGTAAGCCCGTTTCTTCTGCGACTTGCTTGATTTGATCCAAGTCTGAAAAAATCCGGTCCTCTTCTCCTTTTTCAATCACTAATTGGACAAAAGGCATGCTGTACTTTTCAATGACCTTTGCTGTTTTCTTGTCCATTAGGCTTCTCCTAGCTGATCGATATACTGATCAATGAGTTCCTTATGAGCATGACTGTCAAGGTTTTTTGAGATGATTTTAACAGCAAGACTAATCGTCAAATCTGCCACCTCGCCCTTAACACTTTGCAAAGCTTCTGCTTTATTCTGAGCAATTTCTTGATTCGCCTTCTCTTTTAAGCGACCCGCTTCTACTTTAGCATCTGCCAGAATATCTGCTTTACTCTTCTCTGCAGTCTCTTTAGCATTTTCAATGATTGTTTTGGCTTCGTTGCGACTACCAGCCAATTCATCTTCACGTTTTTGGGCAAGAGTTTCTGCTTTTTGACGAGCTTGTTCAGCTCCATCAATATCAGCAGCAATTTTATTTGCCCTTTCTTCGAAGACACTTGTCAAGTTTGACCACGCATATTTCTTAACTAAGACAATCAAAAGGATAAAAGAGCCAGCGATTAAAATAAAGTTACCAATTAATTCACCTACTGTTACGTGCATCTGTTACTCCTTTCTACTCTTCTCCATCATTTATCTTATTTCCTAAGTACATAGAAGACAACATGGTAAACACATAGGCTTGGATGCAGGAAATAAAGACAGAAAAGGCTGTCCAAGCCAAGTTAGCACCAAAAGCAACTGGATACCAATATAGAGCTTGATGAGATAGAGTGATTAGCAAACTAGCCATCACTTCTCCAGCAAAGATATTTCCGAACACCCGCAAGGCAAGTGATAAAAAGTTGGTAAACTCTTCTAAGATATTCATGGGAGTCATAAAGCCAGGTGTGATATAGGCTTTTAGATATTTTTTAATCCCACGGCGACGAATCCCTTCAATATGGGTCATCAGGATAATTCCAAATGACAAAGCCAAGTCAAACTGGAGATTTGCAGTTGGCGATGTCCAAAGGTTTGTCCCATCTGTAGTTTGAAGTTTCGCCATCAAACCGAGGTTATTTGCCAGTACCATAAATAGAAATAGACAAAGGAAAAAGAGCGAGTAGTCTTTCATGTAGCTTTTACCAATGTTAGGTTCTGTAAATCCAATAACGAAGTCATAGAAATACTCAAGTACATTTTGCTTTCCTTTGGGTTTCAAAGTCATATTGCGACTTGCCCAATAGATAAAGCCAAAAACAACTCCCACAATCAACAAGGTCATGGCTAACATGGTTAAATCAAAGGTAACAGGACCAATATTGATGGTTGGATTGATACTTTCTTCCATCTAGAATCCTCCCTTTTCTTCTCGTTCCATTTGTCTATTTGATGACGAATGAAAAGACGAGGGTAACCAAGAACGTTCCTTCAATAAAGGCAATCCCCATGATCATTAAGCTACGTAATTGTGGGATGATGTCTGGTTGGCGAGCTGCTGATTTGAACAAACCGTTCATCAACATACCTTCTGCAAGGGATACACCCATACAGGCAAGACAAAGACCGAAAAATGTTAAATTCATGATGAATTCTCCTTTTATTTAAAATTTACTTACTTAGTTTAGTCCTAAAATTTGTTTTTGTCAACTTTTTACTTACGTTGGAAGCGTTTCAGCTGATTTATTTCTATTTTTGCTATTTTTACCCTATTCTATAGAAAGTTTTTACATTTTAGTTTGCGATTTTTTCTTGATTTTACTATATTTTCTGAAATAAACTGAAAAATCCAAGTTAAGAACTTGGATCGATTCATTTTATTTAAAATAGTAGGAATAGTGTTGTTTACAACCTGGATTAAATGGAGCACTGCAGTAAGGACAAGCCATTTGTTTTTGGTATTCTTGGAAAGTCATTGTCCTCTTACAAACCCCACATAAAATCGGTCGATCCTCAGAAAGCTCCAAGGGATAGGGCGAAAACACATGCGTTTCTATAGCATTGTGGCACTGATAACAAGCATAATATTTTTTACACTCATAGCACTGAAGAGAAACGATGTCCTTTTCGCCATGATAATGAACGCATCTGCCTTCATCATCAACTAACAAACCTTGTGCTTGATTCATTCACTTTTCCTTTTCTAGGCACGAACTGTGACGCTGGTTCCATCTTCCTTATAGAGATTGATTAGACCTTCCTTGAGAGCGCGGACCATGTCCCCTGCTTGAACAGGTTGTGGAACCTTAATGGTCAAAAGTTCCATTGGATTTGGAGCACGGTCGATTTTATTGCCCTTGGCATCATGAAGGTCTTCGATATAAGTCTCAAAATGACGGAAACCTGGTCCATAAAACTCGACTTGATCGCCTTCGTTGATGACATTCCGTTGACGAATGGTTGCCGTTTGAGTCGCATCATCATACGCAACCACTTCAGCGACAAACTTGTACTCAGGGATTTTACGACGCGCACCGAACAACTGTTCATTTTCTGTAGGTGTACCATAGTAGAAACCTGTTGCCAATTCACGTTGAGCAACCTTCCACATCTCGTCTACCAAGTCCTGTTTGATGGCTTCAAATTTCTCAGGACTTTCAAGATAAGCATCTACAGCCGCCTTGTAACAGTTGGTCACAGTTGAAACATAGTGAATAGATTTCATACGGCCTTCAATCTTGAGACTGTCTACACCGTTTTCAATCATATCCGGAATATGGTCAATCATAGACATGTCAACGGCAGACATCGAAAATTCTTCTGGGATTTCACCTTTAAGACTCTTACGTTCTTGGCCAAATGGCATGTCGTAGAGGTCGTATTTCCAACGGCAAGACTGTGAACAACCACCACGGTTGGCATCACGCATACTCATGTGGTTTGAGAGCGTACAGCGACCTGAGTAAGAAATACACATAGCTCCATGGACAAAGGCCTCAATCTCAACATCAGTGCGTTTGCGAATCTCTGCCAATTCTTCCATTGAAACTTCACGGGCCAAAACCACGCGAGTTAGACCAAGTTCTTTCCAGAACTCAAGAGTTTCATAGTTGGTCGCACTGGCTTGGGTAGAGAGGTGGATTTCAAGACCTGGTGCTTCTGTTGCTGCAATCATAATCAAGGCTGGATCTGACACGATAACTGCGGCAATCCCAATGTCACGCAACTTACGGAACCATTCTCCAGCACCAGCTTCATTTCCTTCGTGCATAACCATGTTAGCAGCCACATAGACCTTGGCACCGTACTTAGCAGCAAACTGCACGCCTTCTTCCATCTGTTCAAAGGTGAAGTTTCCTGCACGGCTACGAAGACCATAGGCCTGTCCGCCGATGAAGACTGCGTCCGCACCATATTGAACAGCTACTTTCAGCTTCTCTAAAGTCCCTGCAGGTGATAAAACCTCAGGACGTTTTAATGTTTTTGTCATTTTTTCTCCTATTTGCAATATAAAAGTTTGACGTTTTTCCTTCTCATTTTATAGTAAATAATGGATAAAATCAAGCCTAGACAGATTGTTTTGACAATTCTAATCTTTTCTAAAACAAAAAACTAGCCTTTCTAGACTAGTTATTTTCAAGATAAAATTCAAAGCGTTCGCCCACGTATTGACTCTTTACATACTCGAAAGCCGTCCCATCTTCAAGATAAGAGACCTGAGTCAAGGCTAAAATGGCATGCCCCTTTTCGACTTCTAGATAGTGAGCAATCTTTTCCTTAGCCAATCTTGCATAAATGGTCTGTTGGGATTTGCCAATCCGATAGCCATGTTGTTGCAAGGTTTGGAAGAAGTGACTGGTGATTTCTTCTTTTTTGAAATCCTTAATAAATTTCTCAGGAATGGATGCGACTTCATAGACTAGCGGAACTTGGTCAGCGTAACGCACCCGTTCCATGCGGATAATATTCTCTGTTGGAGTAATCCCTAGCTTAGCGACCTCTTGTTCATTTGGAATGGTTCTTCTGTAAGAAATGAGATGGCTGGAAGGTACTTTCCCCTGAGATTTAACAATCTCTGTAAAACTAGTCGTCCCCCGCATTTTTTCTTGGACACGAGTGCTAGAGACAAAAGTCCCACTTCCTACACGACGCTCCAAAACTCCTTCCTCAACCAAGAGAGAGATAGCCTGGCGTAATGTCATCCGGCTAACTTGAAACTGTTCCGCTAAATCTCGCTCACTTGGAAGTCTCTCTCCGATTTTCCAATGATGCTCATCTATATCCTTCTTGATCTGATCGTGGATTTTCATATAAGCTGGTAACATGATTCTCACTTCTTTTCTTTATTTTCTCCATTGTACCGTATTTGCTAAGAAAAAGTCAAACTTTGCCTTGTTTAGTTGGTAATTCGCCCCTATTTGTGATAGAATATTGAAAAAGATATTTCTTTTGAGAAAGGAAAAAGATGAGCAACATTTCAACTGATTTGCAAGATGTCGAAAAAATCATCGTGCTGGACTATGGTAGCCAATACAACCAGCTGATTTCACGCCGTATTCGTGAAATCGGTGTTTTTTCAGAGCTAAAAAGCCATAAAATCTCAGCCGCAGAGGTTCGTGCGATTAACCCTGTAGGGATCATCCTCTCTGGTGGACCAAACTCTGTTTATGAAGAGGATTCATTTGATATTGATCCAGAAATTTTTGAACTGGGCATTCCAATTTTGGGAATCTGCTATGGTATGCAACTTCTTACTCACAAACTTGGAGGAAAGGTTGTCCCTGCAAGTGATGCTGGTAATCGCGAGTATGGCCAATCACCACTTACTCACACTCCTTCTGCCCTCTTTGAAGGTACACCAGAAGAACAAATTGTTTTGATGAGCCACGGTGATGCGGTTACAGAGATTCCAGCTGATTTTGTTCGTACTGGAACATCTGCTGACTGTCCTTATGCAGCTATTGAAAACCCTGACAAGCACATCTATGGTATCCAATTCCACCCAGAAGTTCGCCATTCTGTATACGGAAATGATATTCTTCGCAACTTTGCCCTTAACATCTGTAAAGCTAAAGGCGACTGGTCAATGGACAACTTTATCGATATGCAGATCAAGAAAATCCGTGAAACTGTAGGTGACAAGCGTGTTCTTCTAGGTCTATCAGGTGGTGTTGACTCTTCTGTTGTTGGAGTTCTTCTTCAAAAAGCGATTGGTGATCAATTAATCTGTATCTTTGTAGACCACGGTCTTCTCCGTAAAGGGGAAGCAGACCAAGTTATGGACATGCTTGGTGGTAAGTTTGGGTTGAATATCGTCAAAGCAGACGCTGCAAAACGCTTCCTTGACAAACTTGCAGGTGTTTCTGACCCTGAACAAAAACGTAAAATCATCGGTAATGAGTTTGTTTATGTATTTGATGACGAAGCAAGCAAGCTCAAAGATGTGAAATTCCTTGCTCAAGGAACACTATACACTGATGTGATTGAGTCTGGAACTGATACTGCTCAAACCATCAAATCACACCACAACGTGGGTGGTCTTCCAGAAGACATGCAGTTTGAACTGATTGAACCATTGAACACTCTTTATAAAGACGAAGTCCGTGCCCTCGGTACAGAGCTTGGTATGCCAGACCACATCGTATGGCGCCAACCATTCCCAGGACCAGGACTTGCTATCCGTGTCATGGGTGAAATCACTGAAGAAAAACTAGAAACTGTTCGTGAGTCTGATGCTATCCTTCGCGAAGAAATCGCTAAAGCTGGTCTTGACCGCGATATCTGGCAATACTTTACTGTCAACACAGGCGTTCGTTCAGTCGGTGTTATGGGTGACGGTCGTACTTATGACTACACCATCGCCATTCGTGCCATTACTTCTATCGATGGTATGACAGCTGACTTTGCCAAGATTCCTTGGGAAGTCCTTCAAAAAATCTCTGTACGTATCGTAAATGAAGTGGATCACGTTAACCGTATCGTCTACGACATTACAAGTAAACCACCTGCAACTGTTGAGTGGGAATAAACCAATCAAACACAAAAGAACTCTGAATCGGATTCAGAGTTCTTTTTAAGGTAAGCACTTCTGCTTTCCTTTTTTATTTGCGTTTTTTCTTCGCTTTTTTCATTT